>Ga0209269_1000160_pt1 | contig 99098 bp, 83 predicted proteins | sample MTBAKMMethaMetaG_FD_187455 | JGI IMG/M metagenome (GOLD analysis project Ga0209269, IMG submission 187455) | Enrichment culture microbial communities from Arthur Kill intertidal strait, New Jersey, USA, that are MTBE-degrading - MTBE-AKM (Arthur... | ecosystem: Environmental > Aquatic > Marine >...
CGGTGAGCTGAATGTCTTCCACGCCGGTGTTGGCCAGAGTCAGGGTGTAGGTGACTGTGCCGCCGGTTTCCAGGATGGAGTCGACGTTGGCCGTTTTGGTCAGGCTGGCGGTAGGTGTCGGATTGACTTCGACAGCCAAAACATCGACAGAATCGTTGCCTTGGGCACTGCCGGTATCGGTGTCATCATCCTTGAAGGTGATGATGGCGGTGTTGGTGATGCTATTGCCGGCAGTGGCTTCGGCATCGGAGTAGGTGCGCTGATAGGAACCTGAAACGGACGTGCCGGACAGGACCCAGCTGTTAGCAGGATCGAAACCAACTTCCCAGACAATATCAGCAAGATCAATGCCAGCGACCTGGGAGTCAGTGATGCCGGTGAGCTGAATGTCTTCCACGCCGGTGTTGGCCAGAGTCAGGGTGTAGGTGACTGTGCCGCCGGTTTCCAGGATGGAGTCGACGTTGGCCGTTTTGGTCAGGCTGGCGGTAGGTGTCGGATTGACAACATTTTTCATCGGATAAAGAGGGATCGTTTGTTTTCCAACACTAATTGAGGTTTTCTTGATTTCCTCTGTGACAATATTCGCACCTATTACATTAGATTGAACATTACCGGAAGCATTGTTTGAAACGTCACTTTTTAAAACGACCCAGAGCTCGACAATAATCAAGTCGCCATCATCAAGACCGGATACTTCGATCGTAGATTCGATCGTGTTCGAACCCGTTCCTGCATCAATGATAGAGGCGCTAGCATCTCCTTCTGGATCAACGAGTTCACTGTCGCCAGTATCCACAAATGCTGCATAGAGTCCATAGTCTGGATCGTAGCCATAATTATCATTGCTTGTCGTTTCAGTATCCCAGAAATTTTGAATTTGAATCACACCATCTTCTGGTAGGGTTGAACCACCAACTTCAATTTCCATCTCAAAGGCAATGATTTGCCCAAGATTTGAATCCTTAGGCTCAAGTGATTCAACTGCATTCTCAAAATCTGCTCCATCAAGCGGATCGTTTTGGCGACCCTCATAACCTGGAAATTCAGAAGAAGGGTATTCCGTGTCGTAGTTATCCAGATTGGCAGCTTTCCAATTGATATCATATGAACCAACGGCTGCTCGTGAATAAATGGGTACCAGATAAAGTGTCAAGGAGATTACTAAAAGAAAAATTGATAACTTGAAGAAGTGATAAAGTGACTTTTTCATTTCATACTCCTGATCAGATTTGGTGGTTAATGGTTAGCATTAACCTGGCAAAATGTTACAATGTCAAAAAATCCTATGTTCTTGTCCTGTCGAAACTCTCGACTCCTTTTCTCGTAAGACCACCTCCAGATGATTGATGACACCCTGTGTCAATCTATATTGGTAACTGGCCATTATCCTTTCGCGATCATGGCCAGGCTGCATGGTTTGTCCCAACATGGCAGCTGCTTCGATTCGTTCATCACCGAATCCAGACTGCACAATACAAAAAACCGACCCAAATAAAAAAGGGTCGGTTACGCTACCGGCTCCACTCAGGAAAAGCGTCCAAATACTCCCTGAGCTTCATAGCCCCCGCTGTTTTTGATTCTATTCATATAGAGCCGCAATCTCGATGATTTGTTACACAAATATTTCAAAAGTGAATTTTATTACGGCTATATGTCATAATTGTATAGGTTACAAGTCAAATTTACAAGGTGTCTAGTCATTGCGAAAAAAATATGCTTTGATTTATGAAAAGCAAATAAACTGATAGCGGTAGCAAATATTAAAAATACTGTATGTTTTTAATGACAAATGACAGGTGTAAGACTTGCTATCTCTATCATTTTATTGTATAAGTACGTTCATCGCGCATCTTCCGATGTCAATTTGCTCTTGGAACAGGGATTGTTCCAACGCTGTTTTAGTCTGCCCTCCGAAAGGAAACAAGCCCTTGAAGAACATTGCACCAGTCCGCCCCAGCCGTCCTTTTACCCTTATGCGCATTCTGCTGACACTCATATTGATCTCCCTGGTGCTTGTGAATGCCCCGTTGCCATACATTCATGCCGAAACCACATCTGCTTTCTCGAGCCCAGTCGAGTCCTGGATCGCAGATGCCAAAGACGAAGTCTGGGGTGAATACCCCACTGTCCAGGATCCGTGGCCCGTCCACGAAACCGTCAGGGATTTGAAAGGTTTGGACTTGCCAAGCCGTTCCAATCCCTCACAGACAATCGAACCGGAGATCACCGAGCAGAAAATCGCGACAAAACCGGTCAATCCTGAGCCACCAGTTGCCACCCCGACACCTGCTCTTGAACCACTCGTTGCTACTCCGACACCTGTGCCTGAGCCGGCCAAACCTGCTGCCCCGCCGAGTGACTGGCTTTCTGAATTCGTCCGCCTGACCAATGCGGCCCGTGAGAAAAACGGCTTGGCGCCCCTCTCCCTGCATGGAACCCTGTGCCAGGCTGCAGACATCCGGGCGGCCGAATTGGCGGTCAGCCCTTCGCCACATTTGAGACCCGATGGTGATGCGTTTTACACCGTCCTTTCTGACGTCAACCTGACTGCCTCCTATTGCGGCGAGAATTACGCGATCGATCCCAGCCAGGCTGCCACAGCCGAACAGATCGTCAATGCCTGGATGAATTCCCCGACCCATCGGAAAAATATCTTGAACAGCAATTACACGGGGATCGCTTTCAGCACAGCCGTAGTCAATGGCACCGTCTATTATGAGCAGCTGTTCATCGGATAAATCGAAGAACCAGCATCACACTCTCACAGTCTATACATAATCAAATAATAAGATCCTGCAGGGCGGCCAAGGGGGCTTCCACTACAGGATCTGCCAGCACAAGTGCTCAGGGACAGCCGGTTTGCGGCTACCCTGAGCCGAGTTGTTTATGGGGTCATCAATAGGTCTTGGTCTGTTTTCTGTAGAGAATCAGCAATCCGACACCTGCGGCGATCAGGACAGCCAGACCGGCGAAAGCAAACGCGTCAGGTCCGCCATCACCTGTTGCAGGCATCTCAGCGCCAAAGACAAGCAAGTCGCCTTGTGCTTCAAGCACTCTGACTAACTCTGTGTCAACATCTGTATCTTTCTTGCCGTTGACGTCACTGATTTTGACGACCGCAGTATTCGGATAGGTACCTGCATCATCATGCATGACCTCATAGGTACGGGTGATGCTTTCACCAACGGCGAGTCTCTTGCCAATCAGCTCCTGCAAATTTGCAGGCAACGGTTTCAGCTGAGTATCCGTCAGGTCAGTGATCGAGAATGTCGTATTGCCAACATTTCGGATGGTGATTGTGTAGACAAAGGTTGCAGGTGCTGTAGCGCTTGTCTGATCGACATCCTTGATCAGGTCGACATCAGGACCACCAGGAGGAGGTGGTGGAGGTGGTGGAGGTGGAGGTGGAGGCGGCGGTGGAGGTGGAGGAGGCGGCGTGGTCGCACCAAGGTAATTAGCCGGGTCTGTGTCGCAATAGGTGATTTCGCAGTGCTCACCACTTGCCGTGGCAATATTGGTGTGCTGACCGGAAGCCCAGACGCCAGAGACAACAACCTCTGTGGAACCGCCGGAGGCCAGCTCGGTGACAGGAAGGGTAATGGCACCAAGCATGTTGTCTGACAGCGCCAATTCGGTCAAAGTACCGTCGCCAATATTGGTGATGACAAATCGGAACTGAGGTACCGTGCCTTCCATCAATGTGGGTCCAGGGGCACTATTGGCATCATCCCACGTTTCACCATTGCGGACATACTTGATCACTTGAATCCCGTATTCAGGAGGTGGAGGCGGAGGTGGCGGTGTGGGAACCGAAATGATAATCCCGAACCAGCTGATCTGAGGAATGTTGTCCCCTTCGTTATTGGGAGCCCTCAATCCAGAATCTGCTGCTGCTGGGCTGCCATATTCATAAACAAAATAACCTGGGCCACCTTTGACAATGACCTTTTTGACAATCGCCAAGCCACCTTCGACATTGAATCTCAGGAAGCGACCATCATCATACATTTCTGCATTGATTCTGTAAGTGATGCCTCTGATTTCGATTTCATCGCCATCTTTTGGCAGTTTGGTTTGACCCGATGGAGGCGAATAATGATCGTAATCAAAATTCCCTTCATGATAGGATGGCTCTAAACCTGACGTACTTGCCGCATAGTCATATGCTCCAGCGCTTACAAACGACATCGTACCGATGACAAATACCAACATTACTAGGAGTGAGACAATTTTTCTCAAGGGGTTGCTGTTACGTCTCATGCTGGTCACCCTCCTTTCCAGGGTGTAAAAAAACCGACCATGTACAAATACAGGTCGGTTACGCTATTGGCTCTGCCAAGGAAAAGCGTCCAGATTCTTCCTTAGCTTCAATGCCCCCTTGTTGACTTCATTATATCACAATATCACAAAAATGTGTGTTAAATGTAACAAAAATGCTTGCGCTTGAGTCCCCCAGTCAAGATTGTTATAATGCCTCTATGAAATTGCGATTTGAGCCCACGATACCGAATTACCTGACGATGCTGCGCCTTCTAGCCATCCCGTTCATGGCTTGGGCGATCAGTGCCGGCGCGTCGTACAACACGCTGGCGTTTGTTTTTTTTGTCGGTATCTGGGCGACAGACATCCTGGATGGCTACATCGCGCGCCATTACAACCAGACCTCCGACTTCGGCCGCGTCTTTGACCCGTTCGTCGACAAAGTCTTCCAGTTGACAACGGCTCTGACCATGACCTTGACCGGCCGTTTGCCAGCCTGGGTCCCGGCTTTCATTTTCGCCAAGGAATTCATGATGGTGATCGGCGGCTATTTCCTCTTGAAAAAACGCAAGGTCATCGTTCAGGCCCGCTGGTATGGCAAGCTTGGGACCGTCCTTTTTGTTGCTGCGTTTGCCTCCATGTTTTTATTGCCAGCCGACCAGCAGCATTGGGCCAACATCATCTTCATCATTCCGGTTGCCTGGGCGCTGGTTGTCTACCTGCTTTACGGCATCCAGTTCATGATTCCGCATTTACGACATCAAAAAGGTAGCTAATGGACACACGTTCCCTGACCATCCTCGAATACGACAAGATTATCCAAGACCTGACAGCCCTGGCGCATTCGGCACCCGGGGCTGATTTATGTGCCGCGCTCCAGCCTTCGCCGGATCTGGAAACGGTTCTGTTGCGCCAGGCCGAGACGGATGACGCGGTCAAACTGATTCTGGAAAAAGGTGTTCTCCCGCTGGGCGGCATCAGCGAGATCCGGCCCTCTGTCCACCGGGCCCGCAGCGGTTCTGTGCTGGCGATTCACGAATTCCTGCGCCTGGCGTCATTTCTGCATGCAGTCGACAAGGTCCGCCTGGCTTTGCCGGAAGAAGGTCCCGGCCAGCGCATCGTCTTTGGTCTGATCGCCCAGCTGCGTCCCCAGCGTGCTTTGAAAACCCGCCTGGATGAGTGCATTGCCGGCGAAGAAGAGCTGCATGATTCGGCCAGTAGCCAGTTGGCTAGCCTGCGGCGCCGCATCCGCCAGGCTCAGGTCGATGTCAAGGAGAGCCTGCAGCGCATTGTGCGCAACCAGTCCAAAGCGCTGCAGGAACAGCTGGTCACGCTGCGTGGCGACCGCTATGTCGTGCCGGTCAAGGCCGAGCATCGCGGCAGCATCCCGGGCATCGTCCATGATACCTCAGCCAGCGGATCGACCCTGTTTGTCGAGCCGTTGCCCGTCGTTGAGCTCAATAACAAAATCCGCGAGCTGATGGGCCTCGAGCGCGAGGAAATCGAGCGCATTCTGATGGAGTTGTCCGGCCTGGTGGCTGATTCAGCTGACCTGCTGGTTGCCAATGCCAACATCCTGGCGGAGCTCGATTTCCTGATGGCCAAAGGCCGCCTGGCCCTGAAGCAGCAGGCCATGATGCCCCAGGTCAATGACGAAGGCCGCATTTTCCTCCAGGCAGCTCGCCACCCCCTGATCCCCAAAGACCGGGTCGTGCCGATCCATTTTGAGCTCGGGATCGCGTTCAATTCCCTGATCATCACCGGTCCCAATACAGGTGGCAAAACCGTCGCGCTCAAAACCTGCGGCCTTTTCTGCCTGATGGCCATGGCGGGTCTGCAGATCCCGGCCCGCGATGGTTCCCAAATTTCCGTATTTGACCAGGTTTTGGCCGATATCGGCGATGAGCAGAGCATCGAGCAGGATCTTTCGACATTTTCGTCGCACATGCGCAACATCATCCAGATCACCGAAAAAGCCCAGCCCCGGACATTGGTCCTGGTTGACGAACTTGGTTCCGGTACTGATCCATCCGAAGGCGCAGCTCTGGCAATCTCGATCCTTGATTATCTGCGCGCCCATGGTTGCCGGACGGTGGCGACCACCCACTACAAGGAACTCAAGGGTTACGCCTTGAACACGCCAGGCGTAGAAAACGCCTGCTGCGAATTTGACAACGAAACCTTGCGCCCGACCTACCGCTTGCTAATCGGCGTGCCCGGTGTCAGTAACGCTTTCGCCATATCCAGCCGCCTCGGCCTTTCCGGGGAGATCATCGGCCAAGCCAAATTGTTGCTTTCCGACGAGGGCTTGCGCTTTGAGGAGTTGGTTAGCGCGATTGAAAAGAGTCGGGTCGAAGCCGACCGCATGCGAGAGGAAGTGGCCCGCCTGCGTGAGCAAGCTCAGCAGGAGCAGCAGCGGCTCGAACGCGAACGCCTTGCCTGGCAGGAAAAATCAAAAGCGATCGTCCAGCAGGCCCGTGAGGAGGCCCGCGAGCTCTATGAAATGGCCCAGCTCGAAATCGAGGAGCTCCTCGAGCAAACGCGCAAAGCGATGAATGAGCAGGACGTCTTTGCGCGTCACCATGCCGTCAGCGCCGGGCGCCAGAAAGCCCGCAGTGGCCGCAGCCGGATCGAAGGTGAAATCGGCCGGGCAACGCTGTCAGCCGGGGCAGGGAAGAGGCCGGACCAGCTTGTGGTCGGCCAGATGTACTATGCACCCGCGCTGGAAATGACTGGAAAGCTGGTCGAAGGTCCAGACAACCGTGGCCAGTGCATCCTGCAAAGTGGCGCGATGAAAGTCAGCGTGCCAGCAGAAGGTCTGCGGCTGCCTGGAGCGGCGCCATCTGAAATAGAATCGCGGTCCGATTCGGGACGCGGTCGCGGCGGCAAAAGCCGTTCCGGCACGTCGCAGGGTAAGCTAACCCTGAACCGCACCATGACCATGTCATCCGAAATCCAGCTTCTCGGCCAGACGGTCGAGGAAGCGCTGCAGACACTCGACAAATACCTCGATGACGCGGTCCTGGCAGGCATTGCTACGGTCCGCATCGTTCACGGCAAAGGAACTGGCGCCCTGCGTGCCGCAGTCGGCCAGTTCCTCAAGCGCGATCCACGCGTAAAAATATTCCGCCTCGGCGCTTTTGGTGAGGGTGACAGTGGCGTCACCATCGCAGATCTGAAATAAGGCTTGTCAGGTTGCTGTGCCTGATCAGTCGATGGTGCCACCCATGAAACGGCCAAACAGGGTATGTCCCTCCAGGATTAAGACATCGGAATCCTGGCAAGTGACCTCGTCATAGGCAGGGGTGCCACGTTTGAAGGCACCATCGCTGCTGTAGGCGGCAAAGGGGACCGGGGCATTGGTATGGGTGCGCAGGGCCAGCGGGGTCGGGTGGTCTGGCAGGACCATGACCCGGTAGTCCTCACCGGTTTCCTGGTAATGATTTTCGAGGTATTCCCACACCGGTCCGATGATCTCGCGGTCGATCAGCTCGATCGACTTGACTTTGTTTTCGGTTTCCGCCCGATGGCCGCATTCGTCCGGAGCCTCGACGTGCAGGTAGACATAATCCTGGCCGCGCTCGAATTCCATAATGGCGTGCTCGGCCTTGCCGCGGAAATTGGTGTGGATATTGCCAGTCACGCCGGGCACTTCGACCACGCGTAAGCCAGCACAGATGCCCAAGCCGTTGATCAGGTCGACCGCGGAAATGACCGATCCTTTGATGCCATATTGCTCAGACAGCACAGGCAGTTCAGGCCGGGTGCCCTGGCCCCAGATCCAGATCGAGTTGGCCGGGCGCAGGTCGCGCTTGACCCGGGCCTTGTTGACCGGATGGCCGGGCAGGAACTGGGCGCTCTGCTCCATCATGGCCAGGAGCTTGTCCGCACCATCGCCGGTCGGCAGGTAAGAGGTGACCTTCTGGGTCAGAATATCGTGCGGCGGTACGAGTTTCATGCTGGTCGGGCCGTTTTTCCAGATCAGGCAATGGCGGTAACTTTTACCAGGATAGAACTGGAATTCCTCCGTGGCGAAACGATCGTTGATGACCTCGATCAGGCGGGCAGCCTCGTCGCTGCCAATTTCATCGGATGAATAATCAACCATGGTCCGCTGCCGGTAGTTTTCCTCGTCCGTCAGGGTGACCAGGTTGGTCCGGAAAGCAACATCACCTGGCTCCATCTCGATCGACATGCTGATCGCCTCGAGGGGCGACCGGCCGCTATAGTAAAGCTGGGGGTCGTAGCCCATGACGGACATGTTTGCCGTGTCGCTGCCAGGAGCAAGCGTGTCCGGAACTGTCTTGACCATTCCGGCTGTTCCCATGCTCGCCATCCTGTCCATGTTGGGCTTTTTGGCTACTTGCAAAGGTGTGCGGTGTCCCAGTGATTCAACGGGCAGATCGGCCATGCCGTCACCCAGGAAAATGATGTATTTCATAAAAACCTCTCAACGCATCACTCGATTGTTATGAACGGGATCTGGCGTGATTATGTTATCGAGTGCGTTTTTATCCAGAATTATTCTATCCAAGCAGCCGCTTTGCTGCAATTCAATCTCTTTTATAATAAGCGTCATTTCCTGCTCACTTGCGTACCATTCGCGCTTGCCAGCGTCTGGTTAAATCAGCACAATGAGTTCACGACAGTACTTGCGAGATTCTCTGAATTTAGAAAGGTTCTTCCATGTCTCAGAATTTTTCCCCCGGTCAGCAGCCAAGTCGGGATATGACCGGCAATCCGGCCCGGATCACCGTTTTTGTAGGAGCCTATGGCAGCGGCAAATCCGAAATCAGCGTCAATTTTGCCCTCTGGCTGGCCAGAAATGTTCGGCAGGACGGACAACGAGTGATCCTGTGTGACCTCGACATGATCAATCCCTATTACCGCTCGGCCGATGCCCGGGCATTGCTGGCAGATAACCAGATCGAGCTCATTGCCTCGATGTATGCCAATACCAATGTCGACGTTCCATCCCTGCCACCCCAGGTTTTTTCCGTATTTGACAACCCCGACGTCTTGGCCGTCCTCGACATCGGCGGCGAAGACCTCGGTGCACGCGTCGTCGGTTCTCTGCGCAATCGACTCGCCGGCGAAGATTTTGCCATCAACTTGGTGGTCAATCCCTACCGCCCGATGACCGGGACCCCGGAAGGCATTGCCCGTGCTGCAGCAGAAATCGAGTCCGCGACCGGCCTGCGCTTGAATGGCATTGTCGACAATGCCAACTTGCTGGAAGTCGCAAACTGGAACTTGATCGAGGAGAGCTATCCGATCGTAAACGAAGGCGCCCGCCTGGCCGGTCTGCCGGTTGTGTTTGCTGCGACGATGGAGATGACCGATGTGGCAGATATGGCTTTGCAAGCTGTTGTGCGCGAAGCCAACCGTGCTGTGGCCGCCTTGCCGGTGCTGAACCTTATCCGCTCGATCCATTATCCAACAGACCGCTGAAACCCGCACCGCCGCGATACTGCCAGCGCTGCAAAGCTTGCGGCTTCTTTGGACTCGGTCTATAATCATGAGCAACAGTGTCGCCGGCCCGCTGGGACAAACCATTGCCGGACCTGCCCTGTATCACAACCCTGCCAGCGCAGGCACGACCACCCCTCAACCTGATCACAACACCCGCTTTCATATAGCCACAACAAGGAGACCGTATGCCCAGAACCGAATTCAATGAAGAACGTTGCAAAGGCTGCGGCCTTTGTGTGTCTGTCTGCCCACAGAAAATCATCGCCCTGCAGAAGGACAAGCTCAACAGTAAAGGCTTCCATCCGGCGGGTATCGTCGACATGGACCGGTGCACGGGCTGCACGCTGTGTGCGACCATCTGCCCGGACGTCGTCATCACCGTATATCGCTAGGAGGAACGCCATGTCAAGCCGTGTCCTGATGAAAGGGAACGAAGTCATTGCCGAAGCGGCTGTCCGTGCGGGCTGCCGCCATTATTTTGGTTATCCGATCACCCCTCAGACCGAGGTCATGCATTACATGGCCAAACGCATGCCGGAGGTCGGCGGCACCATGCTGCAGGCCGAGAGTGAGGTCGCTGCGATCAACATGGTCTATGGTGCAGCAGCTGCGGGCGCCCGGGTCATGACGACCAGCTCTAGCCCTGGCATCAGCCTCAAGCAAGAGGGGTTTTCCTATATTGCCGGTGCTGAATTGCCGGCTGTTGTAGTCAATGTGGTCCGTTCCGGTCCTGGCCTGGGCGGGATTTTACCAGCCCAGGGTGATTATTTCCAGGCCACCAAGGGTGGCGGACATGGTGATTACCGCAACATCGTCCTGGCCCCGGCCAGCATCCAGGAGCTTTATGAACTGACCGTCGAGGCCTTCAATCTGGCGGACCGCTACCGCATGCTGGCCCTGATCCTGGGCGACGGTGCCCTGGGCCAGATGATGGAACCAGTCGCTTTCCGGGAAACCGAGCCGATCGAGCAGGTTGAAAAACCCTGGGCCCTGACAGGCCGCAAAGGTCGCGCTGAGCACAACACCATCCAGTCCATCTACATCGAGGCCGATATCATGGAGGCTTTCAACGCCAAGCTCCAGGCCAAATATGCCGACGTCACACGCCAGGAAACCCGTGTCGAAACCGTCGACTGTGACGGTGCCGAGGTCATCCTGACGGCTTTTGGCTTGACCAGCCGGATCTGCCGCAATGTCATGCACCAGGCAGCCAAGGAGGGAATCAAAGTCGGATTGGTCCGTCCGATCACCTTGTGGCCCTTCCCGAGCCAGACGTACGCGGATATCGCAGCACAACCTTCCGTTAAAGCCTTTCTTGACATTGAATTGAACTGTGGCCAGATGGTCGAGGATGTCCGCCTCGCTGTCAATGGCGTCAAACCGGTCCATTTCCACGGCCGCACCGGCGGCAATCTGCCGACCCAGCAGGAAATCCTCGAGCTGGTCCGCCAGCTGGCAGGGAGGAGCGCGACATGAAACCAGTCTTTACCCGCACCACCGGCTTGACTGACAAGCCATTTCACTACTGCCCTGGCTGCACCCATGGCATCATCCACCGTCTGATCGCCGAGGTCATGGTCGAGATGAATATTCTGGACACCACAATCGGTGTTTCGCCAGTTGGTTGCACGTATAACAACTATGAATATTTTGCCTGCGACATGGTCCAGGCGGCTCATGGCCGGGCTCCGGCTGTTGGCACAGCCATCAAGCGCGTCCACCCTGACAACATGGTCTTCACCTACCAGGGGGATGGTGACCTGGCTGCCATCGGTGCAGCCGAGATCGTTCATGCGGCCGCTCGCGGTGAAAAGATCTCCACCTTTTTTGTCAATAATGCCATCTATGGCATGACTTCCGGCCAGATGGCCCCGACCACCCTGATCGGCCAGGTGACGACGACTTCACCTTTTGGCCGCCGTCCCGAATTCGAAGGTTACCCGATCAATGTCAGTGAAATGATCGCCACCTTGCGTGGCGCCGTCTATGTCGAGCGTGTCGCAGTCAATGATTTCGCCCACATCAACAAGGCCAAGAAAGCCATCCGCAAGGCCTTCCGGGTCCAGCAGGAAGGCCTGGGCTTTTCCATGGTCGAAATCCTCTCGACCTGCCCAACCAACTGGGGCAAAGACCCGGTCTCGTCCCTGCGCTGGATGGAAGATGCGATGTTCAAGCAATACCCGCTTGGTGTCTATCGCGGGCAAGAACTGGAGGTCTGACCATGATCGATTTTTCCGTGATCATTGCCGGATTTGGCGGACAGGGCATTTTGTCCGGGGGCAAGTTTATCGCCACGGCAGCACTGATGGAAAACCGTGAGGTCTCCTGGTTCCCGTCCTATGGGCCGGAAATGCGTGGTGGCACTGCGAATTGCAGCGTGGTTATCTCCGATGAGCCCATTGGTTCGCCTGTCATCAATGAAGCCGATGTCCTGATCGTCATGAATGGACCCTCGCTCGACCGCTTCATCAGCCATGTCAAGCCGGGCGGCTTGGTGATCATGGACAGTTCACTTGTCCTGAACGTCCCGGCGCGCCGCGATGTGCACGTGTTCCAGATCCCCGCATCCACTTTGGCCGTCGAGGCTGGCAACATCACCTTTGCCATCATCTACTTGCTGGGCTGCCTTCAGGTGCAGACGGGCTGCTTCACCCGCGAGTCCTTTGAACAGGCTTTGACAGACGCCTTGCCCACCCGCCACCACCACCTGATCCCGCAGGAACTGGCCGCTTTCGACGTGGGCGCAGCTTTTGAGGAATCTGTCTGATAGAAATGACCAAATAATGACGCAATTAATTGTAAGTTTCAGATAAAAGGTGGATCAGCCACCTTTTATTTCTTGTGCATGATCACAAATACGGTATAATGATTTTAACTGAATCTCGAGCAAAGCAGGTGTGAGTATGGATCAAGCGTTCCTGTTCAACAATGGTCTCGATTACATGAGCTACAATCTGCTGGGCGCTTTTCCGGCCCCCGATGTCGAGGGCGAGTCAGGCTACCGCTTTGCTGTCTGGGCTCCTCATGCCCGTCAGGTGGCTATCGCGGGCACCTTTAATGACTGGAGTGTCAAAACGCATCCGATGGAACGCCTGGGGACCACAGGCATCTGGACGGGATTCGTTGCGGGAGCCAAGGACGGCGACCTGTACAAATATGCGATCACCACCCCTTATGGCAACACCGAGCTCAAGGCAGACCCCTTTGCCCGTTGGAGTGAGCTGAGGCCCAATACAGCCACCGTCCTCTATGATCCGGACGATTACAGCTGGCACGACGAGTCGTGGCTGGACAGCCGCCCCCATGCCCTGTCTGATTTCCCGCTCAATATCTATGAAGTCCATCTGGGTTCCTGGCGCTGCCACGAGGACGGCAGTTTCCTGACCTATCGCGAAATCGCCGTCGAGCTGGCCGATTATGCCCTTGACATGGGGTACAACACGGTCGAGCTGATGCCGGTCAGCGAGCATCCGCTCGATGCATCCTGGGGCTACCAGGTGACTGGCTACTACAGTGTGACCAGTCGGTTTGGCACCCCGGCCGATTTCAAATTCCTCATCGATCACTTGCACCAGAAGGGGATCCGGGTCATCCTGGACTGGGTTCCGGCTCACTTCCCGCGCGATGCCTTTGGCCTGGCCAAATTCGACGGCACACCCTTGTACGAGTACGCCGACACCCGCATGGGGGAGCATCTCGAATGGGGGACACTAGTCTTTGATTTTTCCAAAAAAGAAGTCGTTTCCTTCCTGGTTTCCAATGCCTTTTTCTGGCTACGTGAATTCCACATCGACGGCCTGCGCGTCGATGCTGTGAGCAGCATGCTCTATCGTAACTATGGCCGGACCGAGTATGTGCCCAATGTCCACGGTGGTACGGAAAACATCGAGGCGATCGATTTCCTGCGCCACCTCAATGGCACGATCCGCACCCAGATGCCTGGTGTCCTGATGGTTGCCGAGGAGTCCACTTCCTGGCCGCATGTCACCGAGAGCCCGGAAAATGGCGGCCTTGGCTTCACACACAAGTGGAACATGGGCTGGATGCATGATACCCTCGACTACATGAGCCGGGACTATGTCTACCGCAAATGGCATCAGAACCAGCTATCGTTCTCCCTGATGTACGCTTTTTCCGAGCGTTTCATCCTGCCTTTCTCCCATGACGAGGTTGTGCACGGCAAACGCTCTCTCCTGGACCGCATGCCCGGTGACCTGTGGAAAAAATTCGCCAACCTCCGGGCCCTGTATACCTATTATATGGCTCATCCAGGCGGCAAGCTGATGTTCATGGGCGGAGAATTCGGCCAGTTCATCGAATGGCGCTTCTATGAACAACTGGAGTGGTTCCTGCTCGAGTATGAGAACCACCGCCTGATGCAGCAGTTTGTCCGCACCCTGAACAAGCTCTATCTGGATCAGCCAGCCTTCTGGGCGGATGACCACGACTGGAGCGGATTCGAGTGGATCAGCGCGGATGATGCGGACAACAGCGTCTTCATTTTCGCGCGCAAAGCCCTTGCTGAAGACAAGCTGGTTGTGACCGTGATCAATCTCACGCCCAACCCGCTGCCCCATTACCGCTTCGGCGTCCCGCGCCCGGGCACATACAAGATCCTGCTCAATTCCGATGAATCTGCTTATGGCGGCAGCGGCTACGAATGTGGCGACCAGGGTGGTTCGTTTGCCACGATGGCCACAGCCAGCCACGGCCAGGAGCAAAGCCTCGAGGTCCAGATTCCGCCTCTGTGTGGACTTATGCTCGAGTTCTTGCAATAGACAGTCGATAATTCTACGATAGACCGTTTAATTTAGGAGGGATTTTTGTGGCAAGACAAGAAGTGATCGCGATGATTCTCGCAGGCGGGCAAGGCTCGCGACTTGGGACATTGACCAAGTACCTGGCCAAGCCGGCCGTACCGTTCGGCAGCCGATACCGGATCATTGACTTCCCGCTGAGCAACTGCATCAACTCAGGGATCGAGACCGTCGGTGTCCTGACCCAGTATCAGCCTCTGGCGCTCAACACCTATATCGGCAACGGCCACCCGTGGGACCTGGACCGCAACAATGGCGGTGCCTACATCCTGCCGCCGTACCAGAGCAGCGCCCGGAGCGACTGGTACAAAGGCACAGCCAACGCCATTTACCAGAACTGTGAATTCATCGACAGCTATGACCCCAAACATGTGGTCATCCTGTCCGGCGACCACATCTACAAGATGAACTACGCCAAGATGATCCTGTCCCATATCCGGGAGAATGCTGACGCCACCATTGCTGTCTTCGAAGTCCCGTGGGAGGAAGCCAACCGGTTTGGCATCATGAACACGGACGCCAACAATGTTGTCGTCGAATTCGAAGAAAAGCCCAAGCAGCCCAAGAGCAACCTGGCCTCGATGGGTGTCTATGTCTTCAAATGGGATACCCTGCGCCGGATGCTGGTCGAAGACGAGGCCCGGAATGATTCCAGCCATGACTTTGGCAAGAACATCATCCCCAACATGCTCGCAGAGGGCCAGAAGCTGATTGCCTACCGGTTCTCCGGATACTGGAAGGATGTCGGCACCATCGACAGCCTCTGGGAAGCCAACATGGACATCCTCGATCAGCCTGAGGAAATCAACCTGATGGACCGTTCCTGGAAGATCTACAGCCGCAACCCGGTCAAGCCGGCCCACTACATTGCCAAGGGCGCCCGCGTGATCAACAGCGCGCTGACAGACGGCTGCAGCATCTACGGCACGGTAGAGCACTCCGTCCTTTCAAACAGCGTTGTGGTAGAAAAGGGTGCGATCGTGCGCGACTCGATCCTGATGCCCGGCGTCACCATCCAGGCCGGTGCGCTGGTGGATAAATGCATTGTCGGCATGGGTACCATCATCGGTAAAAATGCCCGGGTTGGCGCCAGTGTCGAGGGCGAATGCAAATACACCAATACGAAGCTCTGTTCCAATGGTATCACCGTTTTCGAGCGCGGTCTCAAGATCCGTGACGAAGCCACCATTCCTGGCAACAGCATGGTCGAACACCAGGATGACCAGGATTCGGACGAGTTCATCGAATACTCGTTCCGGGTCCACGGATAACCGCACTTGAAGGAGGCAACCCGTATGTTTATCAATGCAATGGGCCTGATTCTGGCCGATAATAAGAAAATCCACCTCGGGGAGTTATCCCGCCCGCGCGCCCTGGCCGCCATGCCCTTCGCCGGCCGCTACCGTATCATTGACTTCATGCTGTCCAATATGGTCAATTCAGGCATCACCAATGTCGGCATCACCGCCATGAACAAATACAAATCCCTGATGGACCATCTCGGGACCGGCAGTTCCTGGGACCTGGACCGCAAAACCCAGGGCCTGCAGATCCTGCCGCCCTACATCAATTCATCCAATACGGAAAACGGCATCGAAGGAGACGACCTTGTTGGTCTTCTCGACTTCCTCCAGGCAGACGCCCACAAGTACGTCATCCTGGCCAATCCCAATGTCATCTTCAACTCTTCCTTCGTCGAGCTGGTGGCCCGCCACGAGGACAGTGGTGCGGATATGACCGTCATGTACAACCGCGACGGTATCCGCTATGGCTCGCCCAGCGTTATTCTGGATATCGACCGCAAGGGTCTGGTCCAGGACATGATGATGAATCCAGCCAAGCCAACCAGCACCCGCTGCTCCATGGGCGTCATGGTGATCAACCGTGAGCTGCTTCTCGACCTGGTCAGCGAAATGATCGCCCGGAGTGAAACTGACTTCTCGATTGAGAAGCTCCTGCGCCGCTATGACCAGTTCAAGATCCGCGGTATGGAGTACAAGGGACTGGTTCTGCGGATCAATTCCGTCGCTACTTATTTCAATGCCACGATGAAAATGCTTGAAGATGAAACCCGTGAGGAAATCTTCAATCCTGACCTGCCGGTTTACACCAAGGTCAAGGACGAAGCCCCCAGCCTGTATGATGAGAACAACGAAGTCAGCAACAGTGTCATTTCCGACGGTTGCCGCATCCTCGGCAGTGTGACCAACAGCATGATCTTCCGTGGTGCGACCATCTCCCGCCATGCCGTGATCAAGAACAGCATCATCATGCAGGATGTCTACGTTTCCGAGGGCGTCATCCTGGAGAATGTCATCATTGACAAGAAATGTGTCATCCGCCCCGGCATCAAACTGCTCGGCCAGGCTGACTACCCGGTCGTCATCGGAAAGAAGGCGATCGTTTGAAAGTCCTTCTTGTCACTTCTGAACTGGCTCCGCTGGCCAAGGCTGGCGGTCTCGGTGATGTTGCTGGTGCCCTGCCGCAGCGTCTGCGCAAAATAGGTGTCGATATTCGCTGTATCCTGCCCCTGTACAAGCAGATCAAGGACAAATACACGGACAAACTCGATTTTTTGGGCTGGAAAATGGTCCGCATGGGCTGGCGGACGCTGTACTGTGGCGTCTACCGCATGGACTTCAATGAGGTGCCGATTTATTTCATCGACAATGAATATTATTTCGGCCACAACCAGCTTTACATTGAGTACACCTTTGATGTCGAGCGCTTCAGCTTTTTCCAGCGCGCCGTGCTGGAGGTCATCGGTGATCCGATGGATTTCGAACCTGATATCCTGCACCTGAATGACTGGCAGTCAGGCATGATCCCGGCCCTGATGGAAGCCCATTACCGTCCCTTTGGCAAATTCAACCAGATGAAGACGGTCTATACGATCCACAACCTCAAGTACCAGGGCATCCACAGCTATGACCTGATCGCTGACATGATGGAACTGCCGGACCGGATCATGTCCGAATACGGTGTGCTCAAGGATGGTGTGCCGAACTTCATGAAGGCTGGCATTGTCTACGCCGATCGTGTGACCACGGTTTCCCCGACCTATGCCGGGGAAATCATGACCGAGTATTTCGGTGAAGGCCTCAATTGGCTCTTGCAGAGCATGGCCTACAAGGTCAGCGGGATTTTGAACGGGATCGATGTCGATTCCTACGATCCTGCGACCGACAAGTACATTGCGGCCAATTATGACCGCAATACCTGGGGTGAAGGCAAGGCAGACTGCAAAGAAGCCCTGCAGAAAGAGATGGAGCTGACCGTCGATCCGGAAATTCCGCTGGCGGTCATGATCTCTCGCCTGGTGGACCAGAAAGGCGTCGACTTGCTTCTGCATGTTCTGGATGAAATGCTCGATGATGGCATCCAGGTCGTCATTCTGGGCACGGGTGATCCAGAGTACGAACATCGCTTCTGGCACATGGGTGCCTTCCGCGGCGGCCGGCTGACCGTCCGGCTCGAATTCGACCAGGCCCTGTCACACCGCATGTATGCGGGTGCGGACATGTTCCTGATGCCGTCGCTGTTTGAGCCCTGCGGCCTGTCGCAGATGATCTCGATGCGCTATGGTACGATCCCGGTTGTCCGGGCCACCGGTGGGCTGAAGGACACGGTCACCCCGTTCAATGTCGAGACGGGCGAAGGCAATGGATTCTCGTTCCCCAACATCAACGCCCACGACTTCCTGTTCCTGACGAAAGAAGCAGCCAAGATCTACCGCGAGAAACCCCAGTCGTGGGCCCAGCTGGTAGATAACGCCATGAAAGGTGACTACTCCTGGGACAAATCCGCCCAGCAGTACAAGGATTTGTTTGAAACCGTGCTGGCCCAGGGCTAAGCAGTTCGTATGAAAGCATTTCACCAAAGTCGCCAGAGCCGGTATCGCCATCCCTATGGCGCTCTGCCGGCTCATTCTTTGGTCACCCTGGCGATCAGCATCAGCCAAACACCGGATGAAGCAGATGCTGTAACGGGGGTTTATCTTTGCTATGCCTATGGTTTGTACCAGTTTCAGGAGAGCCGCCAGCGCATGGATGTCCGGGAGCAGCCAGCCCTGCCCTGGACCTTTGAGGAAGACATCACAATCGATTACTCGACTTCTATGACCTTGCCATCCGAACCGGGTTTGTTTTTCTACTGGTTTGAGATCCAGAGCGGGGATAACCGCGTCTATTATACCTGTGACCTCTATGGGGATGGCAGTGGCTGGATCAGCCACCATCACCCGCATTACCAGCCCAGCGACGCCCATCACCCCAGCCCTTTCCAGATTACGGTCTATGACCCTGGTTTCGAGGTGCCGACCTGGCTGATCGGAGCCGTTATTTACCAGATCTTTCCCGACCGGTTCAACCGTGATCGCGACTTCACCCCGGAGCGATTCGAAAAATCTGCCTATAAACGGCCAGAGCGTTTGTTTCATATGGACTGGCAGGATGAGGTCGATTACCAGGGGCGGCCGGAGACTGGGTATCTGGCCTGTGACTTCTTTGGCGGCTCTCTCGCGGGCATCGCGGAAAAGCTTGATTACATCGAGCAGCTGGGCGTAACAGTCCTGTACCTCAATCCCATCTTCGAAGCGCGTTCCAACCACCGCTATGACACCGGAGACTATGAGCATGTCGATCCTTTGCTGGGAACCAATGCCGACCTGATGGCGCTTTGCCGTTCAGCCAGCCAGCGGGGGATCCACGTCATGCTTGATGGTGTTTTCAGCCACACCGGAGCTGATAGCCGCTATTTCAACAAATTCGACCGTTATCCGGGAAATGGGGCCTACCAGGAGATGACTGGCCAGGGCCTGTCACCGTTTACCGATTGGTATACCTTCCATCGCAAGGGTGAAGATCTGTTCTATGACTCCTGGTGGGGATTCCCGGATTTGCCGAATGTCAAGGAACACGACCTGAGTTTCATCGAATACATCTGTGGTGTAAACGGTGTCCTGCGGACCTGGCTGCGCCGCGGTATCAGTGGTTTCAGGCTCGATGTCTCCGATGAGCTGCCCGACCATTTTCTGCGAGAAATCCGCCGTACCATACAAAAAGAACGTCCGGATGCCGCAGTCCTGGGTGAGGTCTGGGAAAATGCCAGCCACAAGATCAGCTATGGGACCTACCGTGATTTCCTGTTCGGGCGCACCCATGACAGCATCATGGGCTATCCGTTCCAGAAAGCCCTGCTGGACTGGTTCACCCACCATATATCCAGCCATGTCCTGGTCAACCAGCTCGAATCGATACGCGAAAGCTACCCGCTGGCTTCTTTCTATGCCGGGATGAACCTGATTTCAAGCCATGACATCCCACGGGCGATCACTGTCCTGGCCGGATTACCAGATCCAGGCAGCCGCGATCTCCAGGCCAGGGCCTTTTTATCTCCGCCAGCCCGTCAGCGTGGCCTGGCCTTGCTGCGCCTATGCTACCTGTTCCAAATCGCCTTTCCCGGCATGGCGGCGATCTATTACGGTGATGAAGCGGGATTGGAAGGCTACCGTGATCCCTTCAACCGTCGGACTTATCCCTGGGGCAGGGAAGAAGGCGCCTTGATCGACTGGTTCCGCCAGCTGGGCCAGCTGCGCCGCTCTTGGCCAGTGCTGCGAACAGGGCTTTTGCGCCTGACGTATGACAACGAATCCGTTGTGGTGATCGAACGATTCCTTGACCTCGGGCGCGATGCTTTCGGCCATTTCGTCGAAGGTCCCGAGCGGGTGCGCGTCGCCATCAACCGCAGCCCCCATCCGGTCCCTGTCCCCTGGAGTTCCAATGGCGACCAGCTACTTGCCTACGGCGGCATCTTGCAGGCGGAAGCCTTCGAAATCAGAACGGCGCTTGAATCTCTTTAATTCGGCGTGCAAAATGCGCGCAAAATTGATACTCTAGGGTTGAACGGTATTTAAAACCCGTCAGATGCCATAATTTCCACGATGAGATGCAAAAAGGAGATCCGACACGATGTTTTGTGAAAGTTGCGGTAATCAGCTGCCCGACAATGCCAAATTCTGCACCGCCTGCGGAGCTACAACCGGGCGCACCCAGGCAACACCGGCGCAGGCAGCCTATACGCCTCCGCCTGCTCCGGCTCAGCCGGCCTACAATCCACCGCTCCAGGCCCAGCCAGTCTACAGCCATGCATCCGCACCCGCTCAGCCGGCCTATGCCCCCATGGCAGCCCTGGACACACCGCTTGGCGTCGGCCAATTCATCGGCATGTTCTTCTTGCTGGCTGTACCGATCCTCAACATCATTTTATTGTTTAAATGGGCCTTTGGCTCTTCGGCCAACCTCAATAAGAAAAACTATGCCCGCGCCACCCTGGTCCTGGCGGCGATCGGACTGATCTTTTCGATTCTCGCTGGTGGCTTCATCGCCGAAATCTTTGAAGAAATCATGTACAGCTTCTATTAAGGTCCTTTCAGCAGCACAGGACGCGCTGCGACACGATATCAGCAAATAACTCGATCCCATCGGCCTGGGCGACATGGATGACATCCGCCCAGGCTTTGCTTTGTGGCAACAGATCCAGCAGATGATTTTCCTGCTGCAGGATTTTCTCCGGCTGATAAAAGACATCCGGCTGGCCATCAAACAGGGCCACGTAGAAGATCCCCGCTTCAACCAAGTCCTGGAAGAAATGGCTGCCATAGGAAAGTTCAGGCATGAAACCAGCCTCAGGTGACGAAACTTCGCAGATCACGGCCATCTGGCTCAGCTCTGAAAAGTGTACGGGCACCCCCAGGGAAGGTGTCGTCGTACCCCAGCGGCCCGGTCCCAGCAGAAGGACCGACTGGCCCTTGAGTTTGGTATTGAGCTGGCCGATCTGGCGTGCGATCGAATATTTGTCCCGGTCGGAGAGTGCCTTGTAGGTCTCAGGCCGGACCATGATCACGGTGTCAAAGCGCAAATGGGTATTTCCACCCATGAAATTGCCACTGGTCGCAAACAAGCAGGCTGCTGTGTCACCTGCATCCGGAATGGTCACTGCCTGGCCAAGACCGCGCGTCTGCAGCGGACGGCATTGCAGGAGGTTGACCTTGAAGTGGCTGTCGCGGCTGAAATTGGCTGTGAATTCGATATCCACTGGATACTCATAGACCCGCTCCAGCAGCGCCAGCATCTCTTTCATGACCATTGCGAAATCCGTTTGCGCCAGCAATTTCCTGAAATCAAACAGATAGGGCGTGGGCTGGCCAGACATGCCGCGTTCGCGCAGCCAGTTGGCTGTCTCGGTGTCATAGCTGGCAAACAGCGCCTTGTCGACCTTGATGTCCTGAAGGAAAATTTCAGACAGGTCCAGGGTAGCCAGCCGGTTTTCACGGAGGGAAATCAGATCGGCACCATGCTGGGAATATTTTTTGAGGTCACTGGCACTCGTCGGTGGCAGGCGCAGCGGATCATCGAGGCAGACGATCCGGGCATAGTCACCAGCCGTGCGGTCGACCGCCCGCGTGCCCAGGCCAAAGACCAGGCGCAGCATGCCCGCTGACATGTCGATGCTTTTGTCCCAGACATAAAGATTCGATGAATTGCCAACCCCGGCCACGTGCGGGAAAAAGGCCTCGCCGTGCTGGTCACCGGATACGCGCTGGACAAGGATGGCCATCTGCTCGTCCTTGTCGACCAGGTCGCGATTCATCCGGTAGTCGAGTGCATCTTCATTCATCATGCTGGCGTAGACATCGCGGATCGCCTGCTCAAACGCTTCGTAGCGTTCTTCCGGCGTGCCCTGGTTGGCACAGAATACACTCTCGTATTTACCAGCAAAGGCATTGCCGAAGTTGTCTTCCAGCAAGGAGCTGGAGCGGACAATGATCGGTGACTGGCCAAAATATTCCAGCAGCTGGACAAACTGCTCCTGAATGTCTTTGGGGAAACGGCCAGCCAGGAGTTTTTCCCGCAGCTCCGGCGCCAGCTGGTAGTAGCCCTCTTCTGTCTTTTGCCGGGTGCGCAGCCGCCACCAGCCATTCTGCACGATGTAGGTGTAGAAGACATCCGAGCCGACATAAAAGGAGTCGTGCGGTTCAAGATATGGCAAGAAATGGTCGTTCCCTTCGACCTCGAGGATTTTTCGCGCGATCAGCATGCCGATGCTCTTACCGCCGATGAATCCTGTACCGACCTCGCGCGAGGCGATTGTCAGGATGTCCTGAAGCGTGAAATAGCGGTCGCAGAGCTCGAACATCCGCGACTGGCCGCCGATCAGCATCGTCATCAGCTGGCGTTTGACCAGCTGCTGCTCGGCCTTTGTTTCAGATAGTGCCTCGTGGGCCTTATCGAAGACGACATCCCAGTGATCCGGCCGGTAGGCGCTGCGCCGAATGCTGCCAAACAGCTCGGCTACCTCGGAACTGGCGGTCATGCAGATCGCTTCCTGGTCCTGGATCAGGTGCGGGAAAAACATGGTCGGTGAATAACGCTGCCAGACCTTGAGCGGATGGATGTACAGTTTGCCGTTGACCTGGTAGAGGTCCAAGAGCAGCTGGGTCGTCTCACGAATCCCGGCGATCGTGGCAAATGTCGTGACGTCGCGGATGACCGCAAAATAGGCCACTGTGTCCAGCTCGTAGAGGTAAGGGCAGGTGACTTTGAAGAAATTGCCGATCATCAGGTCCGAGTGCCAGTCCTTCAGCAGATCCGTCAGGCAGTCAAAGACATAGAACGCCTTTTTCCCCGCTTCCGTGACCAGGTTGTGCACCTCGGTGGCAAAACTCTCAAACCCTTTGCTGGCATCGAGCTGATGGATCTGCACCGCCGGATGCTCATCTAGCAGCGGCTCATGGCTGCCGAAACGGATATAAAGCAACTGACGTTTGTCCCGGATCGCCTGCTCCACATACGGCGTCACCATCCGGTGGTAATCCTCCGGCGAATCCACCTGCCAGACCACATTGTCCCCCAGCCGTAACCGGTCGATGACTTCATCAAAACCTGGATGACCTGTACTGACTTTGTCGTTGATGCCCATTTTTCCTCCGGGGGTGCCACGTCACCCAAACAGAAATTGGTGTCCAATAAGTCAAGTTTACCATGAGGTGCCAGGCTCCATTTACGGAAATTGCAACTCCCTGGCATCTACAATTGCCCGCAACTGCTCATCCAGATACCCGAGCGCCTGGCTGCGGATCGTATCTGGCACGCCATAATAGGCCTCGGCGATCGCGCCGGTGATCGCGGCCAGGGTGTCGCTGTCGCCACCAACCGAGATCGCTGTCCGGATCGCATCTTCAAACGACTGCGATTCCAGGAAGGCTTCGATTGCCTGCGGCACCGTTTCCTGGCAGGTTTCGTTGAAATGATATGTCGGCCGGATCTGGTCAATCGTGAAATCGAGTAGGTAATAATCGGCGACCATCCGCTGTCGGATCTCAGCTTTCGACCGCCCCTGCCTGGCCAGGAATATAGCCAGAGCCGTCGCCTCAGCCCCTTTCAGACCTTCCGGATGGTCGTGCGTGACTGCCGTGACCGCGTGGGACAGCCGCTTCACCTCATCCTCAGTCCTGGCAAATAAGCCAACCGAGCTGATCCGCATCGCCGCCCCATTACCGAAACTGTGATACGGTCGTGGCTGGTCATCGAACATCCAGACCGCAAAGTGGCCGCCATAGCCACAATCCGGGTACTGCCGCCCGATCCGCTGCATCGCCCGGATGGTGTTTTGCGATAGTAGAAGAAGCGCATCGTCGGTCCATGTCACAGATGTGGCGCCAGGACGTTCAGCGTCTCCAGCAGCTCCAACGTCAGCGTCAACTGGGCCAGTGGGGGAGGGCACCTCGAGTGCGGCTGCGGTGTCCATGATCGCTTGCGCCACCGCCAGCGTCATGATGCTGTCATCCGTCACGCGACAGCCAGGCGCGAACAGTGCAAAATCCTTGCTGCGGTGATTGTGAAACTCAAATCGTGATCCAACGATGTCGCCTATAATGGCTCCGAGCATGGGCGTGCCTCCTGTTGGTTGGCTGAATCAGCCTTGGAAACTCATCCGATCCCTAAAATGTTGTTTGAGTCCATCATCACAACAATAGACATAGCATCCCTTCATTCCTCGTGAGCACAGGACTTTATAGATATTCTTGATCAGCCGAGACAATTCTTCGGGCCTGCTTGTCAACCCTCTCAGGCCAGCTGCATCTTTGTATTCCTGCCGATTAGCCCTGACTTTCTGGGCATGGTGGTCAAAAATGAGATCTTTTCCAATGATCACGCCCACATAATCGAATTCGAGACCCTGGGACGTGTGAATGCAGCCAATCTGGTTTAAACCACTGCTCTGGATCGCCCATAGGTCAGAATTCGTGCGCTGGTTCCAAGGCATGGCGAAATTGTATTCATCGATGCGCACATCGGCGATCTGGCCGTGTGTGTTACCTGCACCAGCATCCGTCCATGACCAGGCATAGCCAGCCAGCATGCGGGCCTTGAAACCCGCCTGATCCTTTTCCCGGATTGCCGTAAACACGTCATGGGGAGACTCACAGAGCTTGAACTCGAATTCCCCTTCGTCCCAGCCATCGAAATTGCCAGTATGCTCGATCTGCAAGACGTCCGTAACCCAGTTGATGAATCCTTCAGCGCCCGAACAACGGAATTGGGCATGAAGCTTGAGCTCGATCATGTAAGCGTCATACGAGGCTGCAAGCCGGCGAATTTCACTGGTTGAACCGATGTCTTGGGCTCGGATCTGCTGGTTGTCGTCCACGAACAAAACTGCAACACGAGCTGTGCGAATGACATCATCGACCTGGTTCTGCCCCCGGTACATATAGGCAGTTTTGTCTTTCAACCGGTGTGCTTCATCCACAACCAGCACATCATACAAGTCCAATGGCGAATCCCAGAAAGAACCTGAACCGCTGAATAGATTTTTCAACCTGACCCGGTTGCGGTTCAGTCCCTTGGCCAAGGTCTCGACCAGAACATTACGGAAAGCGGCATTGGGGGCAACAAATTTGACATTTTTCCCCCGTTTGAGTAGCTGAGCAAAAGCATTGAGCGAGATGACCGACTTTCCGGTGCCTGGTCCACCTTCTACCATGATCACTGTTTTACGCCGGGCATGCATGGCTGCTGAAAGAATCATTTCATAGGCGACCTTTTGTTCGTCGAGAAGGACAAACGTTTCCTGCCCTTCGAACAAACCGCCGACATAGTCCATCAGTTTTTTCGAAGGGCGCAGACGGCTGTTTTCTATGTAATACATCATGTTGATGCCTTGGCCAGAACATAAATACGAATGGAGAAATTTCTGCAGCTTCAGATAGTCTTCACGGAAAAAAAGGGGCGCTTCCTGGATGATTTCCTGGTAATGCTCGGCCAGCAACGGTTCTTTTTCGGAGCGCACATAGTTGTGCAGGTAGGCCACTGAATGGCCCTGGTAGTCACCTTTATGGATCGCTTCGTTCATGTCGGTAAGAAACTGCTTGTAAGACCAGGCCTGATAGGAAGGATGTGTGACACAATGATTGCCACCACCCACAAATGTCTTGACCAGATTGGGTTCCGGCAAGGCTTGGGCCTTTTCCCATTGCTTCAACTCGATGATGACAAAATGATCCTTGAGTTCTGGGTCCTTGCCCGTCACCATGAAGTCGATCCGCTTGCTTGTGGCAGGGATATTGAATTCGATCAGAACCCCGCAATCGTCGGGAATACCTGAGTTGCGCACGATTCGCTCCATGTATTGCAGTGAATTGCCCCAGGCGTGGCGCTCACTGGCCGTCGGACGATAACCGAGTCGCTTGCTGAATACATGCTCGATTTTTTCTGTGATCTGGTTGGTATCAACATCCAGGCAAAATGCCCGAGCATCGCTGCTGTAGAGTATCATCGAATCAACCTCAACATAAAACAGATAAATTGAAAAGATAACAGGGTCAGTCGATGGATGGGATTCTCGTTACTCGTTGTATTTGCGGTTGCTGCCTTTGGCCTGGTGGACCGGATATTTTTCTGAATTGACGGCGAGCTTTTGCTCAAGCGCATCCAGGAGATCAAAGTCGAACCGCTGGGAAAAACGCAGGAGAAAGAAAAAAATATCTGCAAGCTCGTGCGAGATTTTGCTGCGAGTGGCATCGTTTTGAAGCATTGTAGCCATGTCTGTCTCAGTTTTGAAACGGAACAGATCGAGCAGTTCATTAGCTTCCGTGCTCAGGCCGATCGCCAGGTCTTTCGGATTGTGGAACTGGTCCCAGTCTCGAGCTTCACAAAATTGACGGACCTTCTGCAGATTGATATCGAGAGAGTCGATGGAGATCACCTCCAATGTTTCAGGAAGAGAAGGTCCTCCTGGATGATCGAGTGATGTGAGATATGCCAATTAACATTCTACCAAACAACAGAAGAATATCACGCGAGTGTATCAACGGAAATTTTGATTTTTTTGATGGAGTGATCAAACAACAGATATGATTTCTCACCTGTAGACACTTCTGACTATTCTGTGTTACTATGTAGTAGTAATAAGTGATAATGCATATCTCTCATACAGATTAGCGAGGTGATGGTTCTGGAAAATTTGACGGAAATGCTCAAAGGCGTGCTGGAGGGCTGTGTGCTCGAGATGATCAGCCGCCAGGAAACGTATGGCTATGAGATCACGCGGCAGCTGAATGCGCTGGGATTTACAGAGGTTGTGGAAGGGACGGTCTACACGATCCTGGTGCGACTCGAAAAGAATCAATTCGTCGACATCGAAAAGAAACCGTCCGATCAGGGACCGCCACGTAAATTTTTCCGGCTCAATGATGCAGGGCGCGAGGAACTGCGCCGGTTCTGGCACAAGTGGACCTTTCTTGCCGCGACCATTAACCAATTGAAGGGGGACCATTTGCATGTTTGAAACGTTCATGAAATGGATCATCGGCGATTTGGACGATAAACGGGCCTATCGGCAGATGATGAAAAGGGTTGGAGCCCTGCCCCAGGATTATCGCTATGCGTTTCGCAAGATTCAGCAATACGTGTATCATGTTGGCTCGCCGGATGGTGACACGACCGTCTGGACGGACCTGACGATGTTTTCAGACTTGGTGGATCTGTTGGAAATCAGTGCTGCGGAGGGTAGGCCGGTTCTGGATGTCATTGGGCACGACGTTGGCCAGTTTTGTGATGACCTGATGCGCGCATCGCGTGCCAATGGTACAACTTTGCAGGACAAAATGAACCAGGACATTCAGGAAACATTGAAGAAAGGGGAGCAGTGAGCATGCTGGAGTTGATCAAGAAGATGATCGGGGACAAAAAAGAGTACCGGGAACAGATGGCCCGGGCAGCCGCTCTGCCGCCAGACTATCGGTTCGTCTTTTATAAGATTCATGCCTATATCTGGCGTTTAGCGGTTGGTGACGGTTATGATATGTTGACCGTGCAGCAAGCATTAATTGAGCTGTTTGAAGCCAGCGCAGCGGAAGGAAAACCCGTTCTCACCGTCACGGGCGAAGATGTTGCTGCATTCTGCGACGAGCTTCTACACGGCACTAAAGAGTGGACCGATCGCTATCGCGATCAGTTGAACCAGGATATGAAGAACAGACTTTAGGTGCGCTTTTTCGCGCGCTGCTTGTAGTCCCGATCGATTTCGGCCTTCCAGTCTGCAGGCATGGCTTCGCTTGCGCGGTAGATCGCCACGGTCTCGCTCATGATGCGGAAGTTCAGGCTGACACCCGCGCTATCGGCATGGTAGGTCTGGGCCCGGTCCGGGCCGATGCCGAATTGTGCTGCCGTCTGTACGGCGTCGATGTTGGCGCCGAGGAAGATGAATTCCCAGCCATAGAGCAGCTGCTGGCGCTCGATCATCTGCTTGACGAGTGCGGCCGAGTACTCGCGGCTGGCGTTTTCCTCGCCGTCCGTGATGATCACGAACAGCACTTTTTCCGCGCGAAATTCTTCCGCGGTGTGCTTCTGGGCATTGCCGATCTTGTGGATTGTGCGGCCAATGGCATCGAGCAGGGCCGTCGATCCACCGATGCAGTATTCCTTGTTCGAGATCGGCCCGACCGCCTGGATGTCGATGCGGTCATGCAGCAGTTCGAAATGGTTGTCGAACAGCACGGTCGTGATGCGGCATTCGCCGTCGACCGCCTTTTGCTTGTCGAGCATGGCGTTGAAGCCGCCGATCGTGTCAGCCTCCAGTCCGCTCATCGAACCGCTTTTGTCGAGAATGAAAACCAGCTCCGTCAGTCCCTTTTTCATCGTGTGTGTCCTCCTCAAGTTTTTTCTTTGTAACTTGAGGTTAGCACGCATGAGTAGAAGGCAGGTCGCCTGTGAAGCGACAAATGCTCAGCTGCCGAGCAGGGGCTGGTCGTATTGGAAAAGCACCTCGTTGATGGCAAAAATGTCGTACTGGCCGTTGACAATGAAATATTCCACAATGACGTCGAATTTCTGGCTAGGCGAGAGGGAATAGCCTGCCCTTTCGAGCAGGTTGTCGGTTTCTGTGAGCGTCAGCTCAAGTCCGATCGCGAGGGCGATGGCAGTGCGCTTGCTCGGCAGATAGCCTTGGCTGGAGCGGATCTTGGAAAACAGCTTGCGGTCGAGGTTGGCCTTTTTGTAGACCTCGACATCGCTTTTGCCTTTGGCGTCGATCAGGCGCAGGAGGGCGGTCGAGAAGGGCTCGTCGAGATTGCCGATCAGGTCAGTGAGATCGGGGACAGGTGCCGTTGGGGCGGGTACGGCGGACATCCAGTCTGTTGTGGTTTCGGCGAGATTACGGAGGTTCAGCTCTGCGTCGCTGAGGGCATCTCGTTCGGACTTGAGCAGCTGACGGCCATATTGTGTGTCGTCATGGGTCTCGACATAATGCTCATCGATGTAGCTGGCGACTGCACCGAGCAACTTCTGGCTGGCCTTGAAGGCCTCCTGGTCGAAAATGGCCAGATAGACTACCAGGTCATGCGTCTGGAGGAAGGTTTTGATTTCGTCCGTGGCGACCTTGAGTGCCTGGTCTTTGGGATAACCGTAGATCCCGCTCGAAATCAGCGGGAAAGCGATGCTTTCACATTGCTGCTCGACCGCGCGCAGCAGACTGTTGCGGTAACAGGCGCGCAGCTGTGACTCCTCGCCGTGCTGGCCGCCATGGTAAACGGGGCCTGCTGTGTGGATGACAGATCTGGCCGGCAGCCGGAATCCTGGAGTGATGACAGCCTCGCCAGTCTGGATCGGGGCGAGCTTGTCGCAAGCTGACTGCAGCTCGGCTGGCCCGGCAGCCCGGAAAATGGCGCCGCAGACGCCACCGCCCATCTGCAGCCCGGTATTGGCGGCATTGACGATGGCATCGACTGGCATTCGGGTGATATCCTGGCGAACGATTGTGAAAGGCATTGATTCACCTCCATGACCGTTGGCGTTTGGCAGATGCGATCTTGATCGGGTGTGGTTCTACTTGACCTGGTAAAATAGCTCGACTTCGCAGGTGTATCTTTGCCGCTTGCCACCCGTGATCTTGCGTACGATGGCAAAACCGGACAGGGAATGGAAATGCCTGGTATCTTCGAAACTGCTGGCATCATGCTGAAAAGAGGGTTCCTTCATCGTCAGCTGCTCAACCATGGCATGCGGGACTTCGCCGACCAGCTTGCCTGCTGCTGTAAAAACCTCAAGGGTTGGCCGGCCGCGGCTGCTGCCCTGAATGATCTTCAACCGGTCGCCTTCCTGAAGATGGGCCAGAATGTGCTGGCTATCTAAATGGGCTGTGTTGACAAGGGTAGCGGTTACACTTTTGTATTGGCTAAAATCGATCAAGGCCAAGCTCTGGTTGGCCTTGCGTTGCAATTCTGAATCGGACATTAGGAGGTCATAGTAACTCATTGGCACCTTCTGGCTGGATAGATATCGTTTTCATTATTATAGCCTGTATTATAGCCTGTAAGCATGCCAGAGAAAAAGCATTGACATTTGAGCATTCCCCAATTGGCACATGAGCTTTTTGGTAGCTCGAGACACTTGAAAAAGAGAACAAATGTTCTATAATCAATCTCACAAGGTTGATTCTAAGGGCAGGTGAACGACGTGGAACGGATTTTGGTCAAGGTCATTGCCGAGGCTTATGAGGGTCAGATCAGACCCCTCGAGGTGATCGCGCAGGATCAGCGGATTCCGGTCAAACGGATCCTTTCTGCCCAGCTGATCAAGTCCAGAAAAGACTACGACGAGGAGACCGGCATGCGCTTTGTCATCCGCTCCGACCACCGCGACTTCGTCCTGGTCTACGACCAGCGCTGGTGGGTCGAACTGTGAGGGAAGGGGGGGTCAGATGGTGTCACTGGCCTTTCGATGTGCTAAACTGGTCCAAAAAACTGAACGGAAACTGAACGATGAATGAACTGCTCATGCCCATTCTCTTGACTGCAGCCAGTGGCTACCTCCTGGGCAGCATCAACAGCGCCATCCTAGTCTCGCGTTGGCTCAAAGGCCAGGACATTCGCCAGTTTGGCAGCGGCAATGCTGGTGTGACCAACATGTATCGTGTCTATGGCAGGACCCCGGCATACTTGACAGTCCTGGGCGATTTTGGCAAAGCAGCCCTGGCCGTGCTTTTAGCCCGCCTGATCTTCCGTCTGTTCGGGAGTGACATGGATTTTGACCCTGGCTATCTGGCTGGATTGCTGGCATTGATTGGCCACATTTTCCCCGTCTATTTTGGTTTTCGCGGCGGCAAAGGTGTCATGCCGTTGATTGGCGTCCTTTGTCTGGTCAATTGGCTTGCTTTTCTGATCGTTGCTGTGATCACTGTGCCGCTGGTCCTGCTGTCGCGCAAAATGTCGCTTGGCTCGGTGGTCGGATCGATCACCCTGCCATTTGCTACGTATGGGTTGGCTATAGTAAAAAACCAGGATCCGCTGGCGGCCACTGGTTTTGTGACTGCATACGCGATCCTGGTCCTGGTTGCACACCGGGGAAATATCCAGCGGCTGATCAAGGGCACGGAGCAGCCCTTTTCTACGAAAAAATCCTAAAGCTGATAGGATGCTGTTGTTTGTGACAGACTCGCAGGTCCACTCTCACATCTAACTGCCGGGAGCTGAGACAGCAATGATTCAGGCCTTGGGAAACCAGGGGATGAACTTGCTGGTCCGGCGCTTGTAGTCTTCCCAGTCCGGACGGCCTGCGTATTTCTTTTCCAGCATTGGCACTCCGGAGATGTAGAGCAGGAACACGGTGATCAAGAGGGGGCTCACGATCAGCCAGAAATTGCGTCCGCCGCTGATGGCCATCAGGAAAATCCCCCACCACTGCACCGCTTCACCGAAATAATTAGGATGCCGACTGTAGCGCCAGAGCCCGGTTTCGATCAGCTTGCCTTTGTTTTGCGGGTCAGCTTTGAATTGCTTCAGTTGCCAGTCGCCGACTGATTCGAAAAAGAAACCGACCAGCCAGACGGCGACGCCAATGCTGGCGAGCGGACTCCAGCCGGCAAGATCCTGAAGGTTGGCGGTGATGGTGGTCCAGTTGATCAGGAAATTGAGGACCAGCTGGAGCAGATAGATCTGGACAAACATGCGCAGGTAGAAAGTGGCAGGATTCCAGCTCGCGCGCATGTTGGCGTAGCGGAAATCCTCTGGCTTGCCGAGGTTGCGGCGTGCCAGGTAATAGGTCAGGCGCAAGCCCCAGATTGTGACCAGGATCGTCATCACAAGTGGGACCGTGCCTTGCGGCTTGCCGAACCAGAAGGAAAACCAGGCCGAAAACACAAAGCCCAGGCCCCAGGCGATATCGATCAGGCCATTGTTTTTCTGGCTCTGGGCGATGATGAAGGTGACGATAAAAAAGACCAGCAGGGCGAGGAGAATGATCAACGTGTCGTTCATGGTCAGGCCCTTTCAGTTTCGAGGTAAGCAGCGGCGATGCTGCCGCGACCAGCAAACAGGGTGACCGCAGATGAAATCTTAGTGATGTAGAGCGGTGCTTTGCCGGTCAGACGCTGCATTTCTACCTGCAAGGCCTCGGCCCGCTCCGGTGCATCAGCATGGACGATGACATAGTCACCAATCGGTTTGCCGCGCAAGGACTTGATCAGGTTTTTCCAGTTGCGTTTTTCTGAAAAGGCTACGCCCTTGATCGTACCCTTGCCTTCCGGATCGATCGTGATCAAGGGCTTGAATTTGAGCTTGATCAAAAGATCACCTATGCGTTCGCTGACGCGGCCGGAACGGGCCATCGGTTCGATGTCGAGGACACTGACGACGATTTTGGCCCGGCGGCGCAAGCTTTCGATGGCTGCGACAACGGTATCGAAGGGCTGACCATCCTCGATCAGGCGCACCGCTTCGCGGACCAGAAGGCCCTGGGCTCCGGAATTGACTTTGGTGTCGATCAGGGCCAGGCGCGACCTTTCCTCGGCAGGCATCTCGGCCAGTGCTTCGCGGAACCGGCTATAGGTGCCGCTCATCTGCGACGATACGGTCAGGATCAGGACGTTGTCATAATGATTCAGAATCGGCTGGAGAAAGGCTTCGATCTGGGCCGTGTTGAGCTGGGCTGTAGAAGCGGACTTCAAATGTTCACCCAGTAAAAAACTGTCGATGGTGACTTTGTCCAGATAGCTGACCCCATTGATCATGATGTTGATCGGGATCTGGAAGATCTGGTGCTGGAAGACAAACTCCTGCGGCAGGTCGGCGATTGAATCAGTCACACAGGCAATCTTGGCCTCGCGCGGACCTGCCAAGAGATTTTGCCAGACCATATCATCTGCTTTTTGCTCAAGGATCGTCCCGTGGGCAGCGGCCCGCTTGACCATTTCCCAAGGCTGGTCGGTGTGGAGATGGATCCGGGCCAGGTTGTCTGCCGCAGACAACAGCAGGCAATCGCCCAAAGGCCGCAGGGAATCCCGCAGGGCATCCGGGTTGAGGCTGTCGGATTCGATCAGGACTTCGGTGCAATAGCGGAAGGGAATGTCGGCATCTTCGCCGAACAAATGGATGTCCTGGGCCGGTTCTTCCAGATCTGCCGAGAGGGTCGCCTGCTCGATCGCAACATCATGCCCGAGCATGACCTGAACAAACCCTTCCATGAAATAATAGAAACCGAGTGCCCCAGCATCGACAATGCCCAGCGACTGGAGTCGCTTCAACGTGTGGGTGGTATCGTCGAGCGAACGTTTGACCTGGTCCATCGAATCTTGCAGCAATTCCTGCAACGTCCGGCGCGTTTCGAGTGATTCCCGGAAACTCACCGCCCAGGCCCGCATCAGGGTGAGAACCGTGCCTTCCACTGGTGTTTCCAGAGACTTGTATGCTTTTTCATAAGCCACGTGGAAATACGCCCCCAGTTCAGAAAGGGTGACAGCGGCCTTTTCGGAGCTAGCCTGGTACAAGCCGTTGAAGTATTGGGAAAATATGGCGCCGGAATTGCCGCGTGCCCCGATCAGCGCCGAGCGGGCGATTTCCTGTAGGGTCGAGCGGACATTGTCTTGAGCTTTGGCGTGGTTCAGGATGTACTGCATCGTGTGAGCCAAGTTGCTGCCTGTATCATTGTCAACGACCGGAAAGACATTGATCCGGTTGAGGTCGTCCTTTTTCTCTCTGGTCCGGACAGCCCCGTAGAGAATTGCCCGGTGCAGCATCTGGCTGCTGATGGTATCGGTCACAGGAACCTCCCACTGAACCAAGTCGTGACAGCACTGGTCGCGCTGGTGATGAATGTGCCCCAGATCAGGTCGATGATGGTCATCGAAACCGGCCAGCCACGCAACGTGGCCAGATTGGTCAGGTCATACGTAGCATAGGTCACGAGGCCGAAAAATGCGCCCGCACCAAGGGCAAACCAGATCGACGATTTGGCCACCGCCGGGCTGATGACAAAAAAGACCATCGCCGCGATGAACAGCAGGTAGAAGATGGCCGCGGCCGGCAAGTTGACCTTTTCGGCCATCAGGTGGCCAATTTTTTCCTGATACAATTTTCTGGAAATGAACAGTAGCCAGACCAGGTCGATCAATGTAAAGACAACCAGAGCTACCAGATAATGCTTGATGAAGTGCATAGAATCCTCCGCAGTTATTGATAACTGTTATTATGAGCGGTCTAACAAGAATAATCTAGCAAGAAATGGTACAGAATTGGGAATGTAAGGATAATCCCAGTTTAGCAAGTTCAACATTTGTTGTAGTTATCGCCCAGCCCTGCTTTGCAATCTTTATTTCCCGCCTCTAAGGGAATTAAACTTTTCAAATAACCGACAAAGTTCCTGGCAGAAATTGTGGTTGACAAAGCTATAAGGGGCTGATTATAATTGCTTGTGCCTGAACGGCAAACCCTTTCGTTGCTGGTTGCATCCAAGATGCAAGATCGGTGACGGCATAGATCAGATCAGCGCGGTCATGGCGGAACTGGCAGACGCGTACGTTTGAGGGGCGTATGGGCAACCGTATGGGTTCAAGTCCCATTGACCGCACCACTGAAGAAGCCTGAGGCTGTAGTGCCTTGGGCTTTTTCTTTTCTATCGGTACACGCGAAAGTACACATATTTCTAAATGTCATTATTTTCATCTCATCAGTGTCCATGGAACGTCTGAGATATGAAATCTGGATTCTCTGTTAAGCCAGTGGAATAGTCTCAAACTAACGGAGTCTGATAAGCAGCATATCGTTGGAAATAAATTGATGTATGCAGTTTTGACTTCAGCAAAAGATCGACTCAATATCTTTGCGATAACCTTGATGATATTAACTTTAATCTTTATTTATTGTTAAAGAATAGGACAATGGATTTAACTGAAATATCACGAAAAACATGCACATATATTACGAATGCTTAACCATAGTCAATCGGTGACTTGTTAGGCTTGTCGTGTAACACAGTCCCTTTTCGAAGATTTTAGGAGGAACCATGTTGAAACGTAACAGAACCAGTAAATTACTAACCGCAGTTGTTGTCACCGGTCTATTGATCACAGGGACCATCGTGCCGGCTGCTGCGGCGAAAGATGCAACCAAATTGACAGGCAATGGCAAGGAAGTCAAGAATGTCATTCTGATGATTTCGGACGGCTGGGGATACAATCAGGTCCTGGCGACGGACTATTTCATGGATGGCCAAGCCGGTTCCCAAATCTATGAACGTTTCCCGACCAAAGTCGCTATGAGCACCTATTCATTCGGGGACATTACGACAGATGATGACTCAGACAGTATCTACACATCAGATTTGTGGCTAAGTTTTGATTTGTTCAAGAAAAATCCAACCGACTCTGCTGCTGCAGGTACAGCAATGTCAACTGGTACAAAGACCTATGATGCAGCAATCGGTGTCGATCAGGAACTCGAAGATCTCAGGCACATTGCGGATGATTTCGAAAGCCTGGGACGTGCAACGGGTGTCATCTCTTCTGTGGAATTCAGTCATGCTACACCAGCCAGCTTTGTCGCACACAATGCGAGCCGTAACAATTACAGTTTAATTGCCAATGAGATGATCATGGACAGTGCGACAGACGTCATCATGGGTGCAGGAAATCCGTGGTTCGATGATAATGGAAATCTGACAAGTAAGCCCAGTTACAAGTATGTAGGCGGTCAGTCGACATGGGATGGACTGGTGGATGGTACTTTGGCAACTTCTGACGCGGATGGGGATGGCATGTCCGATCGTTGGACCTTGATCCAGGCGAAGGATGAATTTGAAGCTGTCCAGACCGGTGAAACACCCAATCGATTGATCGGTGTACCTCAAGTCTATACGACATTGCAGCAGTCACGTGGTGGCGATAGAATGGCGGATGCATTTGCCGTTGACTTCAATGACAATGTGCCAACCCTGGATGTGATGACGCGTGGTGCCCTCAATGTTCTCGACAATGACGAAGATGGTTTCTTCCTGATGGTCGAAGGCGGTGCCATTGACTGGGCAGGTCATGCCAATCAAAGTGGCCGTCTCATCGAAGAGCAGGCCGATTTTAATGCAGCTGTGGAGGCCGTTTGCAATTGGGTTGAACAGAACAGCAGCTGGAGTGAAACACTGGTGATCGTTACTGGAGATCATGAAACTGGCTACCTGACCGGAACAGCAGGTGTCTATGATGCGGTATTGAACAATGGACAGGGCCACATGCCGACGATGGCTTGGAACAGCGGCGACCATACCAACCAGCTGATTCCGTTCTATGCCAAAGGCGCTGGAGCTGAAATCTTCAAGAAGCTGGCTAATCAAATGGATCCTGTTCGTGGGAACTACCTGGACAACACGGAAATCGTTTCTGCAATCAGAGCCTTGATTGGCTGATTCTGCCAACCCTTCCAGCTCAAGGTCGTCTCGCAAGAGGCGGCCTTTTTTTCTTTTATCGGCCATGACTTTGCCTCGATGTGGACACCGCCGAAAGGAGATCGGATAGGAAAAATGGAGTCGGCCAACCGAAAAAAGGCTGTGGTCCCTTTTTCCTTTTTCGTTGCAAATCCTTTTTTCTATTGCTATCATTTTCCCTAGTCGTTTCGTTGTTTTAACTTGTTTCTTTATTTATTCCATAGACGAGGTGCCGATCATGATCTGGAATCCTGCTGAGACTATGAATCGTTCGGAAATGGCTGCGCTGCAGCTTGTGCGGTTGCAGGAGACGGTGAGCCGGGCGTATGAACGGGTTGCTTTTTACCGGAACCGGATGGATGAGGTCGGTCTGAAGCCGTCTGATATCAAGTCTCTGAAAGATATTGAGAAGATCCCTTTCACGGTCAAGAATGATCTGCGCGACAATTACCCGACGGGGATGTTTGCCGAGGACACGCGGGCGATCGTGCGCTACCATGCGTCGTCCGGCACCACTGGCAAACCGATCATCGTCGGTTACACCAGAAATGACATGGCGGTCTGGACCGACTGCTGTGCCCGTCTGGCTGCTGCGGCCGGGGTCACGGCGGACGACGTCTGTCAGGTTGCCTTCGGTTACGGCATGTTCACCGGCGGTTTTGGCCTCCACTACGGCCTCGAGCACTTGGGCGCCGCTGTCATTCCGCATTCGAGCGGCAATTCGGAGCGACAGCTGATGTTCATGCAAGACCTGGGCACGACTGTGCTGATCGCCACACCCTCCTATGCCTTGCATCTGTCCGAAGTCATGGCTGAGCAGGGAATCGCGCCGGAGGACCTCAAACTGCGAGTCGGTCTTTTCGGCGGCGAGGGTCATACACCGGAAATGCGCCGCCTGATCGAGATGCGTCTGGGCATCACCGACACGCAGAATTATGGCCTGACGGAAATCACCGGCCCCGGCGTTTCCTATGAATGCCTGGCCTTTGAGGGCATGCACATCAACGAAGACCATTTCTATCCGGAAATCATCGACCCCGTGACCGGCGAGACGTTGCCGGAAGGGGAAGAAGGGGAGCTCGTCCTGACGACCCTGACCAAGGAAGGCATCCCGATGCTGCGTTACCGGACCAAGGACATCACGCGCCTCAATTACGAGCCGTGTTCCTGTGGCCGGACCTTGGTACGCATGGACCTGGTCCGCGGCCGCTCCGATGATATGATGATCATCCGCGGCGTCAATGTCTTCCCGTCCCAGATCGAGGCCGTCCTGATGACCATCCATGGCATCGGGCCGCATTACCAGATCATCGTCACCACCGAGCATTTCATGGACCAGATCGAGGTCCAGGTCGAGCTGATCGACGCTTCGCGCCTCGAAAGCTACCGCGAACTGGAAGAACTGACCAAGGAAATCCGCCACAAAATCCGCACCGTCCTGCAGATCGATGTCAGAGTCAAGCTCTTGAGCCCCCAGACCCTGGAGCGCACTGCCGGCAAATCTAAACGTGTCATCGACCTGCGTACCAAAGCATTCTGATCAGGAAGGAACTGCAACAACCATGGACAAATCTGTCAATTCAGCCGGCCTGGACCGGCAGCTCTTGCTCGGCAACGAAGCGATCGCCCGCGGCGCTTTCGAAGCCGGCGTCAAGGTGATTTCCTCGTACCCGGGTACGCCCAGTACGGAGATCACCGTCAATGCCGCCAAATACCCACGCATTTACACGGAGTGGGCGACCAATGAAAAGGTCGGCCTGGAGGTCGCTTATGGCGCGAGCCTGGGCGGTGGCAGGGCGATGTCGTGCATGAAGCATGTCGGGCTCAATGTGGCGGCCGACCCGCTGTTCACCGCCTCGTACACCGGTGTCAACGGCGGCCTGGTGGTCGTCGTGGCCGACGACCCAGGTATGCACAGCTCACAGAACGAGCAGGACAGCCGCCACTACGCCCGTGCAGCCAAATTGATGATGTTCGAGCCGGCCGACAGCCAGGAATGCCTCGACATGACCTGCAAGGCTTTTGCCCTGTCCGAACAGTATGATACCCCGGTCATGCTCCGCCTGACCACCCGCATTTCCCATTCCCGGACCCAGGTCACCGTCGGTGAACCGCAGGAGCAGCCCAAACGCCCCTATGTCAAGGACATGATGAAGTACGTCATGATGCCGGGCATGGCGATCAAGCGCCACGTGGTGGTCGAGAACCGCCAGAGCCAGCTGCAAAAGGACCTCGATGCCGGCCTGGTGCCAGGTGCCTTTGCGATCACCAGAAAATCTGACAAACTGGGCATTCTGACCAGCGGCATGGCTTACCAGTATGTGCGTGAGGCCTTGCCGGACGCATCGATTTTCAAGCTGGGACTGGTCTATCCGCTGCCAATCGAGCAAATCCGCGCGTTTGCCGCCTCGGTCGAGCGCTTTGTGGTCATCGAGGAGCTGGATCCCTTCATCGAGACCGAGATCAAGGCTGCCGGGATCGCCTGCGAAGGCAAGTCCCTGTTCACCCTGCAGGGCGAATACAACATTGCCCTCCTGAACAAAGTCTTCAATCCAGACACCATCCTCAATCCCGCCTATGACACATCGGTCCTGACACCTGCTCCAGCCCGTCCGCCAGTCATGTGTGCCGGCTGCCCGCACAAGGGTCTGTTCATGGCCTTGAACCGGCTCAAACTGACCGTAGCCGGTGACATCGGCTGTTATACACTGGGAGCCCTGTCACCGACCAATGCCATGGACGTTTGCCTGTGCATGGGGGCGTCGGTTGGCATGGCCCACGGACTCGACCAGGTCACGGACCACGAAATGGCTAGAAAATCCGTCGCCGTCATTGGCGACTCGACCTTCCTGCACACCGGTGTCTCGAGCCTGATCAATAGCGCCTACAACGGCAGTACCAGCACCGTGATCATCCTCGACAACTCAATAACCGGTATGACCGGCCACCAGCAAAACGCCGCCAGCGGCCTGGACATCCACAACCAGCCCGCCCCTGAGCTCGACCTCGAGCAGCTGTGCCGGGCCATCGGCGTGCGCTCGATCTATGAGGTCGATCCGGCCGACATCAAAGCCTGCGTCAAAATCATCAAGCAGGCCGTGGAGGAACCGCACGTCACGGTGATCATCGCCAAGCGGCCCTGCGCCCTGATCCCGCCCGGTATCGGCAAAAAGGAAGAAGTCGTCAAACTGGACCGTGACAAGTGTACCCGCTGCCAGGCTTGCATCAAGATCATGTGCCCGGCGCTGCTGGCTGGCCCGGATGGCTATCCGCAGATTGACCCGAATATTTGCAATGCCTGCCATCTCTGCACCCGAGTCTGCAATTTCGGCGCTTTGAAAGGAGGCAACGAAGCATGAGCCAGCCTTTATCATTAAACATTGCCCTGGTCGGTGTTGGTGGCCAGGGAACCCTGGTTGCCGGCAAATTGCTCGGCACCGTCGCCAACCTCCTGGGCCTCGATGTCAAAGTGTCCGAAGTCCATGGCATGTCGCAGCGCGGCGGCAGCGTCATCACCTATGTCCGCATGGCCGAGACTGTGGCCTCGCCGATCATCGAACCGGCCCAGGCCGATTTCATCCTGTCTTTCGAAGAACTGGAGGCTCTGCGCTGGGCGTATCTGCTCAAGGCGGGCGGCGCCATGCTGGTCAACAACCTGCAGATCCCGCCGGCCACCGTTTCCACCGGCGTGGCCAAGTACCCGCAGGATATTGTCAGCGAACTGGATCAGAAAGCACTGGGGCAAAGCAAAGTTTTTTCTTTCGATGCCCAGAAACTGGCCGATGAGGCGGGCAGCTACCGGGCGACCAATGTCGTCATGCTCGGTGCCATGTCCCGCCTGACATCGATCGATCCCGACATTTTCTCTAAGGCCATTGATCTCGTCTTTCCGGAAAAACTTCGTGCGGTCAACCACAAGGCATTCCAGAGCGGATCTGATATAATCAAATACACATGTGAATTCTGATCCGTGCCCTTTGAGTACGGACGTTGAATGGGAGGAATCGCGATGCTTGTCACCCAGATTTCCGTTTTTCTTGAAAACAAATCCGGCCGCCTGGCAGAAGTAACCCGGACGCTGCGCGAAGCAGGGGTGGATATCCGGGCCCTGGTGATCGCCGATACAACCGAATACGGCATTTTGCGCATGATCGTCGACCAGCCGGTCAAGGCCCAGGAGGTTCTCACGGCCCAGGGCTTCACCGTCAGCGCCACGCACGTGATCGCGATCGCCATCCCCAATTTGCCAGGACAGCTCGATGTTGCACTCGAGATCCTGAGCGAAGGATCGATCTCAGTTGATTACCTCTATGCCTACATCGGCCGGGCGACCGATGATGCTGTCGTCATCATCCGGGTCCAGAACCCGCAGCTGGCCCTTGAGAAACTGGAAAAATCGGCCATCCGTGTCCTTTCGACCAAGGAGGTCTACGGCATTTGATCACCCAGGCCTTTGCCCCGTTCGGGATCTGTGCAGAGACTGTCTTGCGTTCTGAGGCGATCATCCAGGATCTTGCCCCCGTTTTTGCCCGCATCGACCAGACCCGCAGCATCAACCAGCTGCGGGTCTTGCATGCGTTTCATGAGGCCCGCCTGGCTGAGAGCAGCCTGGGCGGTTCGACTGGCTACGGCTATGACGATTCCGGTCGCAACCAGATCGAAAAGGCCTATGCCCAAGTCTTCGGCGCTGAAAAAGCGCTCGTCCGGATCCAGATCAGTGCCGGGACCCAGGCCTTGGCGATATGTCTTTTTGGCCTTCTGCGACCTGGTGATACACTGCTGTCTGTCACCGGCCGCCCCTACGATACGCTGCAGGCAACCATCGGTGTGACCAATGACGGTTCACCGGCACCTGACGGCTCCCTGGCTGACCTCGGCGTCAACTATCGCGAATTAGACCTCCTGCCGGATGGCACTCCCGATCTGGACGGCATCGCCCAGGCCCTCGATGCGCGGACGAAGGTGGTTTTCATCCAGAAATCCCGCGGCTACACCACCCGCCGTTCGCTCCTGATCGATGACATCGCGCAGATTGTCCAGACCGTGCGCCAGCACCAGCCCCAGGCGATCGTGCTGGTTGACAACTGCTATGGCGAATTCGTCGAAGAACGCGAACCTTGCATGGTTGGCGCAGACTTGGTAGCCGGTTCCCTGATCAAAAATCCCGGTGGTGGTCTCTGCCCTTCCGGTGGCTATGTCGCCGGTCGTGCGGATCTCGTGGAGAAAGTTGCCACCCGCCTGACCGCACCGGGTCTGGGCAGCCATGTCGGCCCGACACTCGGTTTTTCCCGCCTGATCGCCCAGGGCTTCTACTTGGCGCCGCAGATTGTCGCCGAGAGCCTCAAAGGCGCTGCTTTTGCTGCAGCTCTGTTTGGTCAGGCTGGCTACAAGACCTACCCGGCTGCTGATGCCATCCGCGGCGATCTCGTCCAGACGCTGGAATTTGGCGATCCGGACCGTCTGGTCGCTTTTTGCCAGGCGATCCAGGCCGCCTCGCCAGTCGACAGTTTTGTCCGCCCGGAACCGTGGGCCATGCCTGGCTATGACAGCCCGGTCATCATGGCCGCCGGCGCCTTTGTCCAAGGCTCGTCGATCGAGCTTTCGGCCGATGGACCCTTGAAACCGCCATTTCCTGCCTACCTCCAGGGTGGGCTTAACTTTGAAACCGTCCGCCTGGCCTGCCTGCTCGCCTTTGAGCGCATGACGGGCCATGGTCAGTCCGGCCGTGGCCAGTCTGGAGTCTAGCCCGTGAACCCACCCCCCAAAAAAGACAATTCGCGTCAGGCTCGTCCTGGCAAGCAGGGCGTACATCAGGATGCCAAGGCATCGGCCCGCCGCACTGAACGCAGCGCCGATCGCCGCCCCGGCAGTCGTTCCAATCGTCGCCCGGTTGACCCCGTCGAGCGCCTGATGCGGATCGAACGGCGTAAAGCCCGTTCACGCGCCGTATTCCTGTCGGTCCTGGTCATGTTCATCATGCTGGTCATGGCGGTTCTGATCCTGGTCGTCATGAGAAAGACCAAGCCCAACCCGCAGTTTCTTTTTATCCAGAACGGCAAACTGACTCACTATGCCCAGGGCAATGCCCTGATCTTGCGCGATGACAGTGTGGCAGACGCACCTTCGACCGGTCAGGTCAAGCCACTCGTAACCGAAGGCATGCGCGTTTCCCGTGGTCAAAAGCTGGCACTGGTCATCCCGTCCGGACTGGAACGCCAGCTCGATGAGCTGGACAAATGCGAACAGGACATTGTTGATTTGCAGCTGGAACTGATGAACCAGGGCAAAGGCTCCGGAGCCCGGGCAATCTACAACGAAAGTGCGGTTGCCTTGTCGTCCATTGTCAACCTGGTCCGGTCAGATGTCGTGAACCAGACCCTGCGCAATTTGCCGGCCTATGAGGCAGCCATGACGGTGATCATGGAGCAGCGCAGCGGTAAACTGGCTGTCGTTGATTTCCACGATGCCCGGCTCGACCAGCTCCTGATGCAAAAGCAAAGCCTTGAGCAATCCCTGGGGCTTTCATCAGGTACTCTGGTGAGCAGCCAGCCGGGAATTGTTTCTTTCCATCTCGATGGACTCGAAGAAAAGCTGGGATCTGCAGCTGCCGAAAAATTGACCTATCGGGACTATCAGGACGCCCTCGAACAGGCACAGACTTTCAAGACAACCGCACGGGAAGTCGGAACGGGTGAGCCCGTCTTGCGCGTGACTTCCAGCATGGAACACTTCCTGGCTTTTTTCCTGGATGGGGTCCAGCCTGCGGATCTGCCTGAAGATCGTCGCTTCACGGTTGTTGTCCCTTCGGAAGGCATTGAAATCACCAATTGCCGCCTGGTCCGGGTGGAACAGCAAGGACAGGGCAGTTTCGCCATTTTCCGTTCCGACCGCAGGGTTGAGTGGTTTTCTGACCGGCGCAGCTTTGCCGCAGAATTAGCTGTGTCTGAAACGGAAGGCATGCGTATCCCGCGGGTCTCCCTGATCGACTTGGACACATCCAGCCGGACCGCCAGCATCCTGATGGTCACAGGGGGCTACACTCGCCTGGTTCCCGTTGAAATTGTTGACTATGATCGTGAATATGCCATCATCGACGCCAGTCCCGAGGCTGGGGAGGAGGACCTCAAGCCAAGCTTGTCATCGGTTATTGTGGCCAATCCGGAATCAATCGGTGAGGGGGAATTCATTGGTGGATAAGGAACAAATAGCCTATTTGACAGGTTTGTCTATCGTTGAAGTGGAGGCGCTCGCCAGCCGGCTGGAGAACGTGCGGCGATCCGTCGCGGATGCAGCCCGTGCTGCCGGACGCGATCCTACTGAAATAACCCTGGTCGGCGTGTCCAAGTTCTTACCCGCGTCCATGGCCGCGGCGGCTGTATGCTTGGGCCTACAGGATCTCGGCGAAAACCGGGTCCAGGAAATGCTGGCCAAACAGGAGGATTTGTCTGCCCAAGACCTGCATCCGGCCTGGCATTTGATTGGCACGCTGCAGAAAAACAAAGTCAAATATCTTCTGGGCCGCACGGCCTTGATCCACTCCGTTGATTCTAAGGATCTGCTGGAAGAAATTGCCAACCGCAGCGTCAAGGCCGACATCGTGACTGATGTGCTGCTGCAAGTCAACACCGCCCATGAAGCGACCAAACATGGCTTTGACCCCGATGAGCTTCTGGCAGATGCAGTCTGTTTTTCCAGTCAGTCTGGCGTCCGGATCCGCGGCGTTATGACCATGGCCCCTTTGTTCGAGGATCCGGAACTGGCCCGTCCTGTCTTTGCCCAGACCCAGGCGCTGTTTACAAATCTGGCGGCGGGACCTCTCGGCGCGGATACGTTCAACATCCTTTCGATGGGCATGAGCCAGGACTATGTCCAGGCCATCGCTTACGGTGCCACCCACGTTCGCATCGGCACGGCGATTTTCGGACCCAGGCCTCCCCTGGGATAAATCAAGCTGGACCCTTTGTCCGCACAGGCTTGCTCTGTCGCGCGATTGTAACACTGGCCGATAATGGCCAGTCTGTGTTGCGGCCAGATTACATCGCACTTACACTTCGCCGGGCTTTCTTGCGGCATGCCAGCAGCCTTCCTATAATGGAAAACAGACCGGACCCGTCGATGGAGAAAGGGTTGCCGGTTGAGACGGAGGTAGACCATGGCCGATCTATTTAACAGACTGTTCAGCCGCCTGGGCAGCTACAACGACGATTTCGATTACGAAGAAGAATCCGAGCAGGACACCTATATCGAGAACAAAGCAGAACCTGTTGAGGATTACAAGCCAGCACCGTCCCGCCGCCAGGCCAGTAAAGTGGTCGATATCAAACCGCACACGGCCAACCAGTCGGTGGTCATCATGCAGCCGTCCGACATCGAAGCCGCCCAGCAAGCCTGCGACCACATCCGCGCCGGCAAAACCGTGATCTGCAACATTGAAAAAGTGGACCCCCGGGTTGCCCAGCGCGTCATCGACTTCATCACCGGATCCGCTTATGCCCTCGACGGCAAAGTCATGCCAGTCTCAAGCGTCATCTTCGTCGTCGCCCCGCGCAACACCGCCCTGGTCGAAGGCAACCTGACCGGACAGCACATGGACTATCTCAAGCAAGCCTACGCCGCACACTAAGGAAAGTCTAGAACGTCGCGTTCTTCTGGATTTGCCCGGTTCAGGTTCGGACCAGACCAAGGTAGATTACAGATATGTCAAACTTCGAAAACCATCTTCAGGCAGCTGATTTGCGTGAAGATGGTTTTTCATGTGCCGCGCCCCCGCTCGCGCCCACAGCCGTCGGCCTGCCAGCCGCCCGACTGGTTGCGCTTTGTTTCGCTTCAGTGCCTTTTTGCACGCATGCCTTTTGTCAAAGCGTGTTATAATAACTACGATTGAAAAGGGGTGAATTGCTTGAAATTACTTTCCATTGCTGTCCCTTCGTACAATTCGCAGGATTACCTGGCGACGTGCCTGGACTCACTGGTCACCGGGGGGCCGGATGTCGAGGTGATCGTCGTTGATGATGGTTCCACGGACCGGACCGCAGAGATCGCACGTGACTTCATCGCGCGCTATCCGGAGATCGTCCGGCTGGAACAAAAGCCCAATGGTGGCCACGGTTCGGCTGTCAACAAGGGGCTTGAGGTATCGACCGGGCGTTATTTCAAAGTGGTCGACAGCGATGACTGGTTTGACCAGGATGCCTATGCCAAGGTGATGGATTTGCTGCGCGCACAGCCAGATGATGATTCGGCGCTCGATCTGGTGCTGGCCAATTATGTCTACGAGTACAAGTACAACAACACGACCAATGTCATTTCCTATCGCAATGTTTTTCCGGTCGATCGCCGCTTCACCTGGGATGAGATGCGGTTTTTCCGGGTCAGCCAGTTCCTCCTGATGCACAGCATGATCTATCGCACGGACCGCCTGCGGCTGTGTGGTCTGAAATTGCCAGAGCATACGTTCTACGTAGACAACATTGTTGCCTACCAGCCGTTGCCGCTCGTGCGCAGTGTGCATTACCTCGATGTGGATCTGTACCGCTATTTCATCGGCCGACCGGACCAGTCGGTCAACATGAACAACATGATCAAGCGGATTGACCAGCAGCTCAGGGTGACCCGGATCATGCTCTACATGTACCATTTGCGCCGTGATATCGCTAACCGTCACTTGCGCCGCTACATGTACCGCTACCTTTCCATGATGGTCTCGATTGCCGTCATCCACCTGATCTTATCCAATACAGAGGAAAACTTGAAAAAAATCGACCAGCTTTGGAAAGACATCAAGGACTATGACCTCAGGACTTATACGGTTTTGCGCACGAGTCTGCTGAATGCCGCGCTGGCCTTGCCGGGCCGTGGAGGCCGCTACATCACCCGGAAGTCTTACATGGTTGCCCGGAGAATCTACAAATTCAACTGACCCGGGCGGCCTTGCGGCTGTGCATCCATGTGCCCTGATCACACCCAATACCCGCCAGCTGACCGACGGAGGACCCATGCCAGACCAGCCGACGAAAATCCGTGTCTTCGAACTCGATGCCCTGCGCGGGCTTGCCTTGTTCATGATGTTCCTGCACCATTTCATTTTCGATTTGCGCTACATGTTCGGTCTGGATGTGTTTGCCTGGCAAGAATCATGGTGGTTCATCAACCTGCTGCGGCCGCTTTTCCTCAATGTGTTCCTCGTCGTTTCCGGCATTTCGAGCAGTTTTTCCCGCAGCAATACACGTCGAGGGTTGCGCCTTCTAGGTGTATCGGTCGGAATCACGGTCGTCAGCATCGTGTTGTCACGCCTGTCAGGTAGTGACGTCTATGTCTTTTTCAATGTCCTCCACCTGCTTGCCCTGGGTACCTTGCTGTACGCCGGGCTGGACAATGCCCGTCCAGGCTTGAAAGAGCCAGCCCTCCAGGCCATTTTGCTGTTTGCCAGCATCGTGATCATTTATCTGGGCGGTCTGGTGACCGATCTGAACCAGATGTTTGCCGGTACTTACCTGACTTTGCCGCTGGGAATTCTGCCGGATACAAGACCAGGTATGGCGGACTATTTGCCTTTGCTGCCGTGGCTGGGCTTTTTCCTGGTTGGGACCTTGATCGGCCGGATCGTCTATCCGGCGCGCACGACGGCCTTCCCGCGTGCTCCGGAAAATTTGCTCAAAGCTACCCGGCCGCTGGAGTTCCTCGGTCGGAATTCACTTGTTTTCTATGCTCTGCACCAGCCTGTCCTGCTCGGCTTGTTGTCTGCCCTGCGCGCCCTGGGCTGGCTCTGACCCTGAATGCCACCTGGATCGACGCGCCTTGCGGGCCGGATCAGGCTGTAAAAGAAAGGAATTGCCCTATGTCTTCACCCCGTTTCAAGGCTGTCCTGTTTGATTTGGACGGCACCCTGCTCGATACCCTGGCTGATCTGGCTGCTGCCTGCAACGCAGCCCTGCACCAGCATGGCTGCACCCGTCTCAGCGAAGAAGAAATCAAGACCTACATCGGCTATGGGGCTCGCCAACTGATTGAATCAACCGTACGGGTCAGCCGCCCAACCTGGCCGGACGAAAAGATTGATCCGGTCTACCGCACGTACCGCGAGATTTATTGCCGTGACTGGCATATCAAAACATCGCTCTATCCGGGGATTGCCCAGCTGATCTCCGATTTGAAGGCAGCTGGGGTCAAACTGGCCGTGCTGTCCAACAAACCGCATGAAAGCACGCTGGAAGTGATCAACTACTATTTCCCGGAAGAGACCTTTGATCTCTGCTATGGCCAGCTCAACCCGTTCCCGACCAAACCGGATCCGGCCCTGGCTCTGCACCTCGCGCACCTGCTTGGCATGGCTCCGGATGAGGTGGCGTTGATCGGGGATTCCGGATCGGACATGCTGACGGCAGTCCGGGCCAAGATGACTGGGATCGGGGTCCTCTGGGGCTTCCGCGATGCCGAAGACCTCCAGGACGGAGGTGCCACCTTCCTGGCACAGGACGTAGCCGAACTGAGGCACTTGCTGCTCGGCTGAACGAAAAAGAAGGTGAAAGGATGAAACAGCCTGCCGAATTTTCTGAAGCAGTTGGTTCTGGCAAGTCCCTGCAACAGATCAGATCCAAACGCGACTGGGCTCGCCATACACGCCTGCTCTGGCTGATTTTGCTGCCGATTCCTTTTTTGCTGCGCAATTTGCTGGTGGATGCGCCGGAATGGGTGGAGACGTCCTATATCCAGCGCTTTTTGCCGATTTGGTCGGCGCCTTTCCGGGCTTTTTCCAATGCCATCCCTTTTTCTGTGACCGAAATGGCAGTGATTCTCCTGCCTGTCATCTTGCTCGTCTGGCTCGCAACAGTTAGACGAGCGATGCGAAAACGCCAGGGCCAGCGCTTTTTCCGCCGCTCCCTGGGTGTTCTCGGCTGGATCTTGACCATCGCTGCCTGGCAATTCATGCTGCTGCACGGCATCGCCTATGCCCGCGAGCCGGTCTCGCGCAGCTTTGGCCTGCCGTCCCGCGCGCGGCCGGCCCAGGAAGTGGCTGAGGCCCTGGCCTGGACAGCCCGGCAGGCCGAAATAGCCCGCACGGCATGCCAGGAGGATGAAGCGGGTGTGTTTATCTTGCAAAAGCCCCTGCGTGACACCCTCGATGCTGCCGCTGCAGGCTATCTCGCCGCAGGCCAGGACTGGCCCTTGCTCGCGATCGCGCCACCGGCCCGGCCCAAGCCGGTCCTGCTGTCCCATTACTGGTCGTATACCGGGATCACCGGCCTTTACAACCCATTATGGGTGGAGGCCAATGTCAACATCGACCAGCCCGCCTATCTGCTGCCGGCAGCTGCCAGCCATGAAATCGCCCATACGATGGGATTTGCCCGCGAAGATGAAGCCGGATTTGTCAGTTTCCTGACTGGTGTTACCCACCCGGATCCGGATTTTCGTTACAGCAGTTATGCCGATGCCACGATCCGCCTCTTGAACAGTCTGGCTGCCGTCGACTTCGACCTCTACCGTGCAACGATTCCACAGGTCAGTGACGGTGTGTGGCGGGACATCGCTGCTGCCAATGCCTACTGGCAGCAGTTCGAAGGCCCCGTCCAGGAAACATCCAGCAACATCAACGATGCCTATCTCAAAGCCAACTTGCAGACGGATGGTGTTCACAGTTACGGCAGGATGGTGGATCTTCTGCTAGCGTGGTATGAGAAGAACCAGACACACCAAACCCTGCCGGAGGCTTTACCCACACCATGATCATCCAGATGACCGGACATGCCCATGATTTTGCCCTTTCAGACGTGCTGCGCCTATTTTTCGGCCGGGTGGAGCGACCCCGGCCAGACCGGCTGTCTGCAGGTGAGGAATCCTGGTACCTGGAGAGCCTTGTCCACACAGGGACAGAAAGTCCGTCCAGCGCAGCCCCGGTGCAGATGGACTCAGCGGAGGTGCGGACCAGCTTGTGGCTTACAGAAGCTGACCAGATGGCAAACCAGCCGCCTTTCCTGATCCATGAGGATTTTGTGCCACTGGAAAATGTGCGCCGGGAGCTCAAACGCCAGCTGTATGTCCTGCTGGAACGGATCACGGATGTCCATTTCCCCTGGGGCTCCCTGACCGGTGTCCGGCCGACCCAGGTGGTGGAACAGATTCTGGCTGATGACCCCGCCCCGGATCAAGCGCAGGCAGAGCTGGTGGAAATCTGGCGTGTGTCGCCGCAAAAGGCTGACCTGGCCATCCGGACCTCCCTGTCTGAGCAGCGCGTGCTCGCGCAGCTGCCAGCCGACACACCGCTGATCTATGCCGGTATCCCCTTTTGCCCCAGCCGTTGTGCCTATTGCAGTTTCATCTCCCAGGATGCCCACCGCAGGAAGGACCAGCTCGAGCCGTATGTCGAAGCCTTGCTTGAGGAAGCCAGGCGGATATTTGCCGCTCTTCCTGTGCGATCTCCAGCTTTTTACCTTGGCGGTGGCACGCCGACCAGCCTGCCGGAACCTCTTCTGGAGCGTTTGCTCACGGGTCTTCGTGCGACCTTGCCGCTCATGAAAAACGCAGAAATCACGGTGGAAGCGGGCCGGCCCGATACCCTGGCCGCAGGTAACCTGCGCCTGCTGCGCGAGTTCGGGGCGACGCGTATCTGTATCAATCCCCAGACCTTCCATGAAAAGACCCTGCAGCGGATCGGCCGCCATCATTCGGTCGAACAGATTGTTGAGGCCATGACCATGGCGCGGGCCGCAGGATTTGACCACATCAACATGGACCTGATTGCCGGCCTGCCCGGTGAAACACCGGAGGATTTTGCCGACTCGCTGGAGCAGCTGCTGCTGCTGGATCCGGAAAGCGTCACGATCCATACCCTGGCAATCAAGCGTAGCTCCCGCCTGGCCCAAGAGCTGGAACCATCCGGACAGGGCGACCTGGCGATCAACAGGCCGGACCCGGCCCTGATGGACATGGTCGCGCGGGCCCAGGACCGTCTGGTGGCGTCTGGCCGTCATCCCTATTACCTGTACCGGCAAAAAGATGTCGCCGGTGGGTTGGAAAATGTCGGATTTGCCCTGCCGGGCCATGAATGCCGCTACAATGTCGGCATGATGAGCGACCGCCTGGCAGTGATCGGCCTGGGCAGCGGCGCGATCTCGAAACGAGTTGACGGGCGCAAAGTCAGCCGGGTCCCGAATGACAAAGACATCGCCCATTACATCCAGCGCCTCGATGAACTCGTCGCCAGGAAGCTCCAGCTTTTTGCCATTTGACAAGCCCTCATCGTCGTGTCTATAATTTTTTAAGCTTTACAAAAGTCCAACAGCGATGACCGGAACAGTAGGACCGAATGACTGGACACCAGCGAGTGCGGAGAGGGTGTAAGCCGCATTGCCCAGACCGGTACGAAGATCATCCGTGAGCTGCCCCTCCGAAACCCGAGCTGCAAATGGCCCGGGCAGTAGGGCGGGCCGTCCAGCCAGGCACAGGAGCCGGCGCCCGACGTTACCGGGAAACGAGATCATGGCTTTCACAGAGCCATGGAACCGGGTGGTACCGCGCTAAATGATCAGGCGCCCCGTTTCAGCTTCAGGCTGACGGGGCGTTTTTAATTTGAGGAGGAGCTATGTACAAGAAAGTACCGACGAACATGAGTTTTGTCGAACGTGAAAAGGAAGTCCTGCAATTCTGGCAGGACAACAGCATCTTCAAGCGTTCGATCGCTTTGCGCGAGGACGGCCCTGAGTTCACCTTTTTCGACGGCCCGCCGACCGCCAATGGCAAGCCGCACATTGGCCACATCCTGACCCGGGTCATCAAGGACATCATCCCGCGCTACAAAACCATGAAAGGTTACCATGTTCTGCGGAAAGCGGGCTGGGACACCCATGGCCTGCCGGTTGAACTCGAAGTCGAAAAAGCCCTCGGCATCGATGGCAAGCCGCAGATCGAGGCCTATGGCATCGAGCCTTTCATCGACCAGTGCAAGCATTCCGTCTGGAAGTACAAGAAGGAATGGGAGACCATGTCTGACCGGGTCGGTTTCTGGGCCGACATGGATGACCCTTACATCACGTACGACAACAATTACATCGAGTCCGAATGGTGGGCGTTAAAGCGTATCTGGGACAAAGGCCTTTTATACAAGGGCCATAAGATCGTACCCTATTGCCCGCGCTGCGGCACGGCCCTGTCCTCGCATGAGGTTGCCCAGGGTTACCATGATGTCAAGGATACCTCCGTTTTTGTCCGCTTCACGGTCAAGGACGAAGCCGATACCTATTTTGCGGCCTGGACAACCACGCCCTGGACCTTGCCGTCCAACGTCGGCCTCTGCGTCAACCCGGATGAAGAATATGCCCTGATCGAAGTCCCGACCGACCTCGATGGCAGCGAAAAGCCGGTACGCTACTACATGGCCGGGGTGCTCGTGCCCCAGCTCTTTGGCGAGGATTTCAAAGTTCTTGCGAAAATGCCAGGCCGTGACTTGGTGGGCAAAGCCTATGAGCCGCTGCTCCCTTACGCCAATGAAACCGTCGCCAAGTCGGGCAAAAAGGCTTTCTTTGTCACGATGGACGACTATGTTACCCTGAGCGACGGCACCGGGATCGTCCACATCGCCCCAGCTTTTGGTGAAGACGACGCCCGGGTCGGCCGGACCTATGACTTGCCCTTTGTCCAGCTCGTCCAGGAAGACGGCACCCTGCCGGAGGCTGTCACAGATTTTGCCGGCCAGTTCTGCAAAGATGCCGATGCCGGGATCATCAAGAAACTGAACATTGAGAAAAAGCTGATCAAGAAGATGCCCTACGAGCATAGCTATCCGTTCTGCTGGCGCTGTGACACGCCCTTGATCTACTATGCCCGCAACACCTGGTTTGTCAAAATGACCGCGGTGCGTGAACAGCTTCTCGCCAATAATGCCACGGTTAACTGGATCCCGCCGGCGATCGGCGAAGGCCGATTCGGAAACTTCCTCGACAATGTCGTCGACTGGGGCATTTCGCGTGAACGCTACTGGGGCACGCCACTGCCGATCTGGGAATGCGAATGCGGTCACCGCCATATGGTCGGCAGCATCGCCGAGCTCAAGGAACTGTCGGACGACTGCCCGGATGAGATCGAGCTGCACAAGCCCTACGTCGACCAGGTCCATATCCGTTGTGAAAAATGCGACGGCCGCATGACCCGTGTCGCCGAAGTCATCGACTGCTGGTTTGACTCGGGCTCGATGCCCTTTGCCCAGTGGCATTACCCCTTTGAGAACAAGGAACAGTTCGAGAAGAATTTCCCGGCTGACTTCATTTCCGAAGCCCTCGACCAGACCCGCGGCTGGTTCTACACCCTGATGGCGATCGGCACGGTGATTTTCGACCAGTCACCCTACCGCAATGTCATCGTCCTCGGTCTGGTCCAGGACAAGACGGGCCAAAAAATGTCCAAGCACAAGGGCAATGTCGTCGACCCCTGGCAGGTCCTGGAAAAGCAGGGCGCCGATGCTGTGCGCTGGTATTTCTACACCGCCAGTGCCCCCTGGCTGCCGTCGCGTTTCTATGAAGATGCCGTCAGCGAGGCGCAGCGCAAGTTCATGGGCACCTTGTGGAACACCTATGCCTTCTACATCCTGTACGCCACTATTGACGGTTTCAATCCGGCCCAGTACCGGCTCGAGACAGACAAGCTGGTCGCGATGGACCGCTGGATCCTGTCGCGTCTCAACACCCTGGTTGCCAAGGTCGATGCCCAGCTGGAAGCCTATGACATCACGACCTCTGGCCGGGCGATCGCTGATTTCGTCGACGAACTGTCGAACTGGTATGTCCGTCGCGGCCGTGAGCGTTACTGGCAGCCGGACATGAACCAGGACAAGATCAACGCCTACATGACCTTGTATACCGTCCTGGAGACGATCACCCGCCTGGCCGCGCCTTATGTGCCGTTCATGGCCGAGTCGATCTACCAGAACCTGGTGCGCAGCAGCTTCCCGGACGCGCCTGAGAGCGTTCATTTCTGTGACTTCCCGGTCGCCGACCAGACCCTGGTCGACAGCCAGCTGGAAAAAACGATGGATGACGTCCTGCACATCGTTGTCATGGGCCGTGCCGCCCGCAACAATGCCGCGATCAAGAACCGCCAGCCCCTGTCGCGCCTCCTGGTCGTTGCACCGGTGCAACTGCCTACCGATTATAACGAACTGGTCGCAGACGAACTCAATGTCAAAAAGGTCGAGTACCTGACCGACAATGCCGCCTTGCTTGATTACAAATTCAAGCCCCAGCTCAAGACCCTCGGCAAACGCCTGGGCAAGCTGGTCTCTCATGTTGGCGGGGTGCTTGCTGAGCTGCCGGGCCAGGAAACCATGGCCCACCTCAAAGCCAACGGCCACATCATCATCCATGTCGACGGTCAGGAGGTCCATCTGGCCCAGGAAGACCTGCTGATCGAGACCGTCCAGCCGGAGGGTCTGTCCACCGAGTCTGACCGCGACTTTACAGTTGCCCTCGACACCCGACTGACTCCGGAACTGATCGAGGAAGGCTTTGTCCGCGAACTGATCAGCAAGATCCAGACCATGCGCAAGGACAGCGGCTTCGAAGTTTCCGACCGGATCATCGTCCACCACAGCGGCAACGAAGCCTTGGCGGATGTTTTTACCCGCAATCAGGTGTTCATCGCTGAAGAAGTCCTGGCCGATGCGATTGAAACAGGCACGGCAGAGACGGTCAAAACCTGGGACATCAATGGCCAGAAAATCGACCTGGCTGTCACCCGGGTCACCCGCTGAAGCGATCCAGACAGGGTATGATATAATGATGCAGGCTGGACGGCCTTATGTCGTCCAGCCTGATTTTGCCAAAAAGGAGGGCCCGCATGCCCGTTTTCGCCCTGAACCTGATCAATAGCCTGGCCCGGTTTGACATCCAGGGAATCCTGGTTACCGTCCTGGTCCTGACCATATCGCTGTCTTTCCATGAAATGGCCCATGCCTGGGCCGCCCATCGTCTGGGCGATGATACGGCCGCCCTCCAGGGTCGCCTGACCATGAACCCGCTGGCCCATCTCGACCCGATCGGCACCCTGATGTTCATTTTTGCTGGTATCGGCTGGGCCAAACCCGTCCCGGTCAACCCGGCCCGCTTCACCCGCAACATTTCGATCCAGCGCGGCACCATGCTGGTCAGCCTGGCTGGACCGGTCGGCAATCTCATCCTGGCTGTGGCAGCATCGATCCTGCATGCGGCAACCGTCCTCTTGTCAGTTGCGGTGGGAGGGAACAGCGTTCTCGACTTGCTTGAGAACTTGTTCCTGTTTTTGTACATGGCCAACACCGTGCTGGCCGTTTTCAATCTGCTGCCCGTGCCGCCGCTCGACGGATCGAAGATTTTCGGCGGCCTTTTACCCACCAATCTTTACTACAAATTTTTAGGCATGGAGCGCACCATTGGCCTGATCTTCCTGATGCTGGTCATTTTTGGCCGCGGCATCATCAGTTCGATCCTGGCTGTCGTCCGCATCCCCTTTGATCTTGTGATCTGGGCCCCGGTCCACTGGCTGGCCCAGTGGTTGCTCCAGTTCATGGCCTGACGCACGTATTAGAAACAACGGAAAGGAACCTTTCATCCATGACCAGGAAAATCGTCCTCAGCGGCGCCCGTCCCACCGGAGATGTCCATCTCGGCAACTATTTTGGAGCCCTGCACAACTGGGTCAAACTCCAGGACCAGTACGACTGCCATTTTTTCATTGCCGACTGGCATGCCCTGACGACCGGATACGCTGACACGCATGCCTTGCACGAACATACGATCAGCCTGATTGCTGACTTCCTGGCCGTCGGACTCGATCCGGAAAAATCAGTCCTTTTCCTGCAGTCGGAAGTGCCGGAGCATGCTGAGCTTTTCCTGATGTTTGCCATGAACACGCCGCTGAGCTGGCTCGAGCGCTGTCCGACGTACAAGGACCAGATCAACCAGCTCAAGGAAAAGGACCTCACCACCTATGGATTTCTTGGCTATCCCTGCCTGCAGGCGGCTGACATCCTGGCTTACAAGGCCGATTTTGTCCCGGTCGGGGAAGACCAGATCCCGCATCTCGAGCTGACGCGCGAAATCGCCCGCCGCTTCAATTTCCTCTACCAGGCTCCGGTCTTCCCGGAACCACAGCCACTTTTGACCGAGGCCAAAGTCCTGCCCGGCACAGACGGCCGCAAAATGTCTAAAAGCTATGGCAATACGATTTCCTTTGCCGACGACCCGGAGACCGTGCGCCAGAAAGTCATGAATATGGTCACGGACCCGGCCCGCATTCGAAAGACCGACCCAGGTCATCCGGATGTCTGTTCCGTTTTTGCTTTCCACAAGATTTTCTCCCCGGATGAAGTCGATTCGATCCGCAGCCAGTGCGAGGGTGGCGAGATCGGTTGCGTCGCCTGCAAAAAACAGTGTGCCGCCAAAGTGGCCCAGTTCCACACCCCCATTCATGAAAAACGCACCGAGTTGCTCAAGGATCCGGATCATCTGGTCCAGATCATCAAAGACGGCTCGGCTAAGGCGCGTGCGATTGCTGCCCGGACCATGGCAGAAGCCAGGTCCGCAGTCCGCATTGGCCTGTAACGAAGAACGGCAATGGCAACCTCTGACAGAGCATCCCAGGCGCCCGGAAACCAAGTGGACAGGGAAGGGTCAGACCTGACCCTGTCCCTGGAGCATTTCGAGGGCCCACTGGACCTTCTGATCCACCTGATTGAGAAAAACCGGATCGATATTGCCAATATCCCGATCTCACAGATCACGGACCAGTACCTCCAATACCTGGACCGGTGCCAGTCACTCGACATGGAGGTTGCCAGCGAATTCCTGGTCATGGCGGCGACGCTGCTCCACATCAAGTCCCGTCTGCTCCTGCCGCAGAAAATCATCGGCCCTTCCGATGCCGTGGAAGATCCGCGCGAGGAGCTGATCATCAAGTTGATGGCCTACCGGCGCTGCAAAACCCTGGCCAGTAACTTGCGAGAGCGTTATGCCACCTATTCTGCGTGTCTCTCCAAGCCACCTGAATCACCAGGCAAGATCGGCATTTCTGCTTTGCTGGTGCCGGAGCGTCTCAACCGTGACCAGTTCTATCTCGCCTGCCAGCGCATTGCCCACCAGAACCAGAACCGTTTCAATGATCTTTCCAGCAAGATTACGACGCTGCTGCGCCGGGAAAAGGTGTCGCTCAAGGAGAAAATGCGCCTGATCCTGCACTGGGCTGTCCAGAAGACGCGGCTGTTTTTCAATGAACTGTTCCCGGCCGATACGGCCAGCCGGGCCGAACGGGTCACCGGTTTCCTGGCCGTTCTGGAATTGCTCCGGCTTGGCAAAATCCACGCCCATCAGGACCGGCCTTTCGATGTCATCGCCATTGAAGCCCGTCCAGAGCACGAATGGAGCGAGGAAACCGAGAAGGCGACAGCAGGAGGGAAGACCGATGCCCCTTGACAACCAGACAGATTCAGTAAGCACCCCCTTGGATGAACAGCTATTGACCACTGGCGCATTGGCTGCAGAAACCCTCGAGGATTTCCTTTCGGAGCCTGAAGATATTTTTTCGCTCGACCCCCAGGATGCGCCTGCAGCTCTGGAAGCCTTGCTGTTCATGGCAGGAGACCCAATCCCGGTCGAAAAATTGGCCACTGTGACCGGGCTTGAAAAAAACGTGCTGATTCCGATTCTGGACAAAATGGCCGACGTCATGCTCCATGACCGGCGCCGCGGGCTTTTCCTGCGCCAGGCCGAGGGCAAGTACCAGCTGGCTACCAAACCCGGCCTGCTCTCTGTCCTGGAGCGGCTCTACCAGCCTCGCCACCGGCCACCCTTGTCCCAGCCTGCTTATGAAACATTGGCGATCATCGCCTATAACCAGCCAGTCACCAGGGCCCAGGTCGAAGCTGTGCGCGGTGTCAACAGTGACAGCATCATCAGCCGCCTGATCGAACGCAATTTCGTCTGTGAAGTCGGGACGCTCGATGCTCCCGGCCGACCGACCTTGTTTGCCACGACTGAACAGTTCCTCCTCGACTTTGGCCTGGGTTCGGTCAGCGAACTGCCACCGATGGAGATGATGATGTACGGGACCCTGCGCGATCTGGAGCGCTCACTGGAAGATGCATCCGGACATGCCGATGACAAGCAAGTGACCATTGACCAGCTGGTGGCCAGTTTCCTGCCAGAACCTGACGCAACAGCGCAGGCCTCGCCGGAAAACAGCGCTGCCCCAACCTTGGAATGACGGAATCTGGTTGCGGACTTGCAAATGATTACCTATAATTGGTGAAAACAAGGAACAGGAAGGATACGCGCATGGATGGATCCGGTAGCAGCCTGATGAATCGTATTGAAACGAGCATCGGCACCATGAGCAAAGGTCAACGGGCGATTGCCCAGTATATTCTCAATCATTATGACCAGGCGGCCTATCTGACAGCAGCCAGGATTGGCGATGAGGTCGGTGTCAGTGAATCGACCGTCGTCCGGTTTGCCATGGAGCTGGGTTTTGAGGGTTACCCTCATTTCCAGAAGGTTCTCCAGGAAGAGCTCAAGGAAAAGCTCACGTCTGTCCAGCGGTTGCGCGCCTCGGTCAAGCTAGCCGTCCATGAAGACATCCTCGGGGCGGTCCTGCATTCCGATATGGACAAGCTCAAGCGCACCCTGGAACGGATTGACCGCAAGTCCTTTGACCAAGCTGTCGATTTGATCCTGGGAGCCCGGCGCATCTACATTCTGGGCGTGCGCAGCTCGGCCCCCCTGGCCTCATTCCTCGGATTCTACTTCAATTTGATTTTTGATAACATCCGCCTCGTCCATACCACCAGTGTCAGTGAAATGTTCGAACAGATTTTGAATGTCACCGAGGGCGATGTCGTGATTGGAATCAGTTTCCCGCGCTATTCCAAGCGGACGATCAAGGCTATGAAATTTGCCCGTTCGACCGGGGCGACCGTCATCGCCCTCACCGATAAAAGCAATACCCCGATCGCTGACAATGCCGATGTCTGCCTGATGGCCCCCAGTGACATGATGTCCTTTGTCGACTCGCTGGTGGCCCCCTTGAGTGTCATCAATGCCCTGATTGCCGCCATTGGCTACCGCCGCCAGGACCATGTCGCCCAGACTCTTGAGAAGCTTGAGCGGATCTGGGATGAGTATGATGTTTATGACAAGGGTGACAGCGACCGGATCCGGGAGGACTGACCATGGCCTGTGCAATCGCCCTCGATGGTCCGGCCGGTGCCGGTAAAAGCACCATCGCCCGCCGTGTTGCCGAAAAGCTCGGCATCCTGTATCTGGATACCGGGGCCATGTACCGGGCCATCGGCATCAAAGCTGTCGCCCAGGGTTTGTCCCCCAAGGACGAAACTGCGGTCGGTAACATGCTCGAATCAACTGACCTGGATATTCGTTTTGTAGCCGGAGCCCAGGAGGTCTGGCTCGATGGCGTCAATGTCAGCGAAGCGATCCGCACGCCAGAGGCTTCCCGGGCGGCCTCGGATGTCAGCACCCTGCCGGTTGTCCGCCGTGCCCTGGTGGATCTGCAGCGTAAAATCGCCAGCCGCCAGAGCTTGATCATGGATGGCCGTGACATCGGGACATATGTCCTGCCCGATGCCCGGCACAAGTTTTTCCTGACAGCCAGTGTCGAGGAACGGGCCCATCGCCGTCTGCTCGATTTGCAAAACCGTGGCAACCAGACAGCCACTCTGGATGAGGTCCGGGCGGATATCGAATACCGCGATCGCCAGGATTCCGAGCGTGCATTTGCCCCCTTGCGCCAGGCCGAGGATGCTGTCCTGGTCGATACCACCGACCTGACCATCGAAGAAGTCGTCCAGACGATCCTGGACCTGATCGCTGCCAAACTGAACCAGTCCGAAGGATGAGAAACCATGTCAAACCCCGCGAAGGATCGCACCGATCCCAAGAAAGATCTGTATAAACTGCTGCATGGACATCGGATTGTCCGTTTCCTGGCCAAAAACATTTCCGGCCTCCTGGTGAATCTTCTGTTCCGGGTCCGGTACGAAGGCCAGGAACATATTCCGGAGCAGGGCCCAATGCTGCTGGTCTCTAACCACACAAGCTTGATGGACATCCCTGCGATTCATTTCGGAGTCAAGCCCTGGTTGTTCTGGGTTTCCAAGAAGGAACTGTTCAAATCCCCAGTCATCGGCAGCTTCTTCCAAGCCATGGGCTGCATCCCGGTGGACCGTCACAAAGTCGATCTGCAAGCTGCCCGCGGTATTTTCGGGGCCTTGGAGGCCGGACAGATTGTGGCGATTTTCCCGCAGGCGACCCGGGTCGAACCGGAACGGGTCCTGGAGCATCTGCCCCGGACGGGGGTGGCCCATTTTGCGATCAAGACAGGTGCCCCGATCGTGCCTGTCCTGGTCGATGGCTCTTTCCGGATTGGTCACCGGACTCGGATTGTCTTTGGCGAGCCGTTCCATCTTGACTCCAATCCCCGCCAGCGATACAGCCATGCCGATCTGATGGCTTTTACAATCGAGATCATGCAGAAAATCTACGACCTGAAGGGTTTTACTTATCACCTGAGCGACCAGGCCCTGCTGTCTGACCAGATGGTCCGTCTGCCTGACGGCACATTGGCTATGCAGACTGCCGCTGAACGAGATGCTGTGAAGCTGCTCCAGAAACTGGGCCAGTAAAGGATCCACTGTGAAGATTGAACTTGCCAAAACGGCCGGGTTTTGCTTCGGCGTCAAGAAGGCTGTTGATAACGCCTTTCGTCTGGCACAGGAGCCGCTGGACCCGCATAGCCCTGTCTACATGCTGGGTGAACTGATCCATAACAAGGCAGTGACCGGCGAGCTGGCCGATCTTGGCCTGCTTTCAGCCGAGACAATCGATGATATCCCGGAAGGCGCCCGCGTCCTGATCCGGGCCCATGGTGTCCCGCCCCAGATCCTTGAAGCGCTCGAGGCCAGGCAGTGTGAAGTCATCGACAGCACCTGCCCCTATGTCCAGAAAATCCACCGTCTGGCCAGGGCTGCCTGCCAGGAAAACCGCCAGGTCTTGATTGCTGGCAACCCCGGTCATCCGGAAGTGATCGGCATCATGGGAGAATGCAGTCCGCCGGCCATCCTACTGCACAGCCAGGAAGATGCCGGGGCACTGTTGACCGACGACAAAGCCTATACACTGGTTGCCCAGACGACTTTTTCCTTTCGTGAATACCAGGCCATCCAGTCCACCCTGAAAAATAAAATTGCAAACCTGCAAATATTTGATACAATATGTAGTACTACTGAAATCAGGCAAAAAGAAGCGCAGGACATCGCAGCCCGGTCTGATATGATGCTCGTCATCGGCAGCCGCGGCAGTTCTAACACCATGAAGCTCTTTGACATTTGCCGGGATCAGTGTGGTGAGACGCATCTGATCGAGACCCCGCAAGAGGTTCATCCGATCCTTGCCGGCAGGGATTTATCTTCCCTGAAGGTGGGCGTGGTGGCAGGTGCTTCGACACCGGAACGTATTATCAGGGAGGTTATCCAGGAGATGACAGAACAAGAGGCTTTGACAAACCAGCAGGAACAAGGTGACGTGAGCTTCACGGATTTCATCGACAACATTCCGCAGATCCGGCGGGGTGCCACGGTCAAGGGCGTCATCGTACGCTATGACAGTGAATATGTCTATGTCGATGTCCGTGACAAGTCCGAGGGCAAGATCCCGCGCCACGAGTTCGATGCTGACCCCGATTTCGACCTGGATCAGGCTGTGGCCAATCACACCGAAATTGATGTCTATGTACGCAATATCCGCAATACCGAGATGAGCAAGGAAATCGTCCTTTCCAAGGCTCGCGTCGACTTTGGCAAGTACAAGGCTCTGATCGAGGAAGCTTTCGAGAACAAGACACCCATCCAGGTCAAGGTGATCAATGTCGTCAAGGACGGCGTGATCGCGACCTATGGCGGTGTTGACATCTATATCCACCGCACCCAGCTTGAGATGAACATGGTCAACGACCTCGATCCTTATCGCGGCCAGACCTTGGACATCCTGGTCACCCAGTATGACCCGGACAAGAAGCGCCTGCGTGTCTCCGGTTCCCGCCGGGCCCTGCTGGCCACCGCCCGCAAGGAAAAGGCCGACGAGGTCTGGGATTCGATCGAAGCTGGCAAGGAATACGACGGCGTCGTCCGCAGCCTGACCACCTTTGGTGCTTTCGTTGACATCGGTGGCGTTGACGGCCTGGTTCACGTATCCGAGCTGTCCTGGAACCGCATCCACCATCCGTCCGAGGTGGTCAGTGTCGGCGATCCGATCCACGTCTATGTCAAGGACTTCGACCGTGAGAAGAAGCGCATTTCACTCGGCTACAAACGTGCGACCGATGATCCGTACCACGATGTCGAGAGCCAGTTCCCGGTCGGCACCATTGTCCATGGCCGCGTCGCCCGCATGTTCCAGTTCGGCGCTTTCATCGAGCTCGCACCCGGCGTGGATGCTCTCTGCCACATCTCCCAGATTTCCGATGTCCGGCTCAACCGTCCGGAGGAAGTCCTGCGCGAAGGCATGGAAGTCGACGCCCGCGTCCTCGAGGTCTCCAATGAGAAACGCCGCATCAGCATCTCCATCAAAGACGTCGAACCGATCAACCCCATGCATGAGGATGAGATGGTTCACGAGGATGTCGAGATGGTCCATGAGGACGTTGAGATGGTTCATGAGGACGTTGATATGGCCCATGAGGATGTCGAGCCGAATCACGAGGACACCACCGAGACCACCGAGACCGAAGCCTGACATCATCGACAACTCCGTTACCTGAGACATCAGAGGCTGCCTGGAACGGGCAGCCTCTTTTTATCTGACAGCCAGACGCCTGTCTGGCAGCAAAGGACATTCATCCATCATGACAACAACCCAGAGCCAGTCAGAACAGCTCCAGCCATCCGGCATCCATCCGCTATCCCCTCGCGAGCGTCAGCTGGCTTTTGACCCTATCCCGGCTCTAGTTATCCGCTATTCGGTGCCGGCCATCATCGGCATGCTGGTCAATGCCCTCTATAATGTGGTCGACCGGTTCTGGATCGGCCAGCTGCACAATACAGCTGCCCTGTCCGGTATTGGCCTGACTTTGCCGATGTTCAATCTCGTTCTGGGATTCATGCAGCTGGTGGGTGTCGGAGCCACGGCGTCGATCTCATTGAAACTGGGGGCGAAGCGGCACGCTGAGGCGGAGCAAGTCCTGTCCAATGCGCTGACTTTGTGCATCCTGATCGGCAGTGCCATCATGGCCGCCGGCCTGATCTGGCTCGACCCCATTCTGGTTCTTCTTGGCGGCAGTCCGGCGACCGTGCCCTATGCCCGGGACTACTTGCAGATCATTTTGCTGGGCAATGTCTTCAACACCATCGGATTTGCCCTGAACCACACCATCCGCGGCGCCGGCAATCCGCGCCGCTCAGCCTCGACTCAGCTTCTGGGAGCAGCCCTGAATATGGCTCTGGATCCCCTGTTTATCCTGGGCTTTGGCTGGGGCGTCCGGGGTGCGGCTTGGGCAACCATCATCAGCCAATTCATCTCCATGATCTGGGTGCTTTCCTATTTTGTCGGCCAGGGCAGCCTCCTGCGCCTGAGGCCAGCCCAGATGTTGCTCCAGTCGAGGGCTGTCCGCCAGATCCTGTCCATAGGCGTGGCCCCTTTCACCATGCAGATCTCCATGAGCCTGGTTACCATCCTGGCCAATCGCATGCTCAAAGCCTATGGCGGCGATGAAGGCATCGCGGTCATGACAATTGTTGCCAGTATGACCATCTTGTTCCTGATGCCCTTATTTGGCATCAACCAGGGTTTGCAGCCGATCCTGGGCTACAATTATGGCGCAAAAAATTACCAGCGGGTCGAGGCAGCCTGGCGCATGGGCGTCGCGATTGCAACAGGCATCGTCTTGATGGGCTTTGTCCTGGTCCAAGCTTTTCCCCAGGCCATCATCCGCCTCTTCAGCACCGATCCGGTGATCCTGAACATGGGCAGCCAGGCGCTTCGAACGTACCTTGCGATCCTGCCTTTCCTGGGCTTCCAGATCATCAGCACGATCTATTTCCAGAGCATTGGCCACGCTCGGACCGCGATGTTTGCCAGCCTGATGCGCCAGGTCATTTTCCTGGTCCCATTGTACCTGATCCTGCCCCGTTTTCTCGGTCTGCCCGGTGTCTGGCTGGCCAGCCCGGTCGCCGATGGTTTGTCGGTTGTGGTCACGGCTATTTTGATCGCGAGGGAAATGGGCCGCCTGCGCCAACTGGACAATCAGCAGAACCTGGAGATCGTCTCAACGTAAAGGCACCACGTATCAGGCGGGCTGTTCGGATCAGATGGCGTTGTCATGAAAAACTCAGCCAGCCAGTTCGCGCAAGGCTTCGCGGTAGATGGCAGCAGAGGCGAGCAATTTTTCGATGGTGATGTATTCGTCAACCTGGTGGCAGACATCTGGATCGCCCGGGAACGATGGGCCGAAGGCGACGATATTGGGCATTGCCCGGGCATACGTCCCGCCGCCAATCGCGATCGCTGTGGCATTGGCCCCGGTCAGGCGGTTGTAGACGGCCATCAGGGTTTTGACCAGAGGCCGCCCTGGATCACCCGTCAGGGGTGCTGTATGACTGACCAGCTCCACGGTAGCCTGGAAGGGGGCAACTGCCGCGGCCATCCGGGCCAGGATCGTCTCGACTTGCCAGCTGGCCGGATAGCGGATATCCAGGATCAGGCTGCCCTGTTCCAGATCCAGCTTGAGCACGCCTGGATTCAGTGTCAGAGGTCCCGAACTGTCTTGCCCGGCGATCCCCAGTGCCTGACCCGTCCAGTCTTCGGCGATCAGGGACTGGTAGAGCTGGACCATCGGATGGGCGCCAGGCCGCTGGGCCGCAGACGCCATCGCAACTCCGATCGCATTGTGCCCTTCCCATGGCAAACTGGCGTGGGCTGCCTTGCCCGCGTACGTTTCAGTGGTGACGTGTCCTTGCTCATCCTGCCAGGTCAGGTCGCAGCGCGCCGGAACCATGTTGGCCCTCTGGCCAGACGTTGCTGCCAGTAAAACCTGTCCATGGCCGTCCGGCTTGGTAAAAGATTGTCCAGGCAGGTTTTTTAACAGGATTTTGACATGGGCGATGCCCTTTTCCGCATAAATGACCGGGAAACTGGCATCTGGTGTAAAGCCTGCCGCCGGTAGTTCGGCGACCTCGGTGTAATGACGCATGCAAGCGCTGCCGCTTTCCTCATCCAGCCCAGCGATCAAACGGATCCGCCCCCTGGGGGCAAACCCTTCGTCTTTAAGGGCTTTCATGGCATACAAGGCTGAGACAAGCGGACCTTTGTCATCCGCTGTCCCGCGGGCGATGATCCGGTCGTCCGTGACAATCGGCGTGAAAGGATCATGGGACCAGCCATCAATGGCTGGCACGACATCGAGATGACCCAGCACGGCTGTGATCGGACCCTCACTGCCCCAGCCCAGGTATCCGCAGTAGCCGTCCAGATCGACTGGAGTGAATCCAAGCTCAGCCCCCAGCTCGAGGAAAGCCTCCAGGGATTTTTTCGTCTCCAAGCCAAAAGGAGCGCCTGTTTCAGGTCGTCCCTTGACACTTGGGATGGCACACAAGGCCACTGTCGCCGCGACCATGGCTTCGCGATAGACGGCCATGGACTGGGCAATAGCCTGCTTATCCATTTGATTGTTCCTCGGTGTCTACAGTTTCCGCGGCCGGTTCACTTTCAATGGTTGTGTCCTGGTCGTCAGCTGCGCTCAGTTCGACAGGAGATTCCTGGTTATCGGCAGATTTTTCTTCCAAAGATTCGGACGCTTCGCCGGTTTGGGTGAAATCCACTGTTTCGCGGTCCTGGCATTCCGGGTGCAAGGCGCAAAACAAACCGTGCAACAGGCCCTGTTTGTCTGCTGACTCTCCGCAGATGGCACACGCATCCGCTGGCAGTTCAAATTGGCTGAGCATGCCGGATAACTGGGCCAGGAACCACTCGATCTGCTCAGCTGTGCGGACGCGCCACGACTCCTGCAGACGGACACAGAGGAAATTGTCTGCCAGTTCAAAATTCCTCAGTTTAAGCTGGCGAGTATTGTCGTCGAGCCAGCCTTGCAGAGCAGTCAGGTTGTCTGTTGTGATTCCGGCCACTGAAACGAAGACCGCCTTGAAACCTTTGCCCTCCATCACCGTGAAACGGTAACCATTGTAGAGACCATAGATGCTGTCTTCCGCTTCCAGAGTCTGCCAATTCTGCTGCTGAGCCAATTTGGAAAGTTGTGTCGAAATCATGGTGCGCTCCTTTAATGATGCAAAATCAAGGTTGTTTTTTTCACATTATACCGCATACCGCGGGGAGAGCGCTTAAGCTAATTTCACTTTGCAAGTGATGGCGCCAGGTCTGGCTCCGCGCCCCCTTGCATGCGGCACCGGTTCATGCTAAAATTTCACAGGCTCAAAAAACGCACATGGGACTTGCCCCTGTTGCCGGATCGAAATGGATCTGGTTGGCAGCCCATGGTGGAAAAAACAGGAGGAACCTTATCATGGCCGTTATTTCAATGAAGCAACTGCTCGAAGCCGGTGTCCATTTTGGTCACCAGACCCGCCGCTGGAATCCGAAGATGGCAGAGTACATCTACACGGAACGCAATGGCATCTACATCATCGACCTGCAGAAGACCGTCCGCAAGGCTGATGAAGCTTACATGTTCATCCGCCAAGTCTCGATGAACGGCGGCAACGTGCTCTTCGTCGGCACCAAGAAGCAGGCCCAGGACTCGATCCGTGAAGAGGCAGAGCGCTGCGGCATGTTTTTCATCAACAACCGCTGGCTCGGCGGCACCCTGACCAACTACACCACCATCAAGAAGCGCATCAATCGCCTGGCAGAGCTGACCAACATGCAGGAAAACGGCACCTTTGACGTCCTGCCGAAAAAAGAAGTCGCCAAGCTCAAGCTCGAGATGGAAAAGCTGGAGAAAAACCTCGGCGGGATCAAGACCATGCCTGGTCTGCCTGCCTGCATGTTTGTTGTTGACCCCAAGAAAGAACACATCGCCGTCATGGAAGCCCGCCGCCTGGGTATTCCGATCGTCGGCATTGTTGATACCAACTGCGATCCGGAAGAAGTCGACTACGTCATCCCGGGTAACGACGACGCCATCCGCGCGGTCAAGCTGATCGCCGGCCGCATGGCTGATGCGATCATCGAAGGCCGCCAGGGCGAGCAGCTCGTTGCCGAGCAGGCTGAGGTCACCGCTGACGAAACCGCCAAGATCGAAGAATAATCATTACGCTTAGAATAGGGAGGAACCCCCATGGCTATCACCACTGATATGATCAAGACCCTGCGTGAAAAGACTGGTTCCGGCATGATGGACTGCAAGAAGGCCCTCACCGAAACCAATGGCGACATGGACAAAGCCGTCGCCTGGCTGCGTGAAAAGGGCATCGCCTCTGCTGACAAAAAGGCATCCCGCGTTGCCGCGGAAGGCATCGTTGACGCCTACATCCACGCCGAAGGCCGCATCGGTGTCCTGATCGAAGTCAACATCGAAACCGACTTCGCTGCCAAGAACGAAGAATTCCGCCGCATGGTCCGCGACCTCGGCATGCAGGTTGCTGCGATGAACCCCCGCTGGGTCTCCAAAGAGGAAGTCCCGGCCGAGGAACTCGAAAAAGAGAAGACCATCATCCGCAACAAGGCCCTCAACGAAGGCAAACCCGAAAAAATCCTCGACCGCATCGTCGAAGGCAGCCTGAACAAGTTCTTCGAAGAAAACTGCCTCTTGGAAATGGCCTACGTCAAGGATGATTCCAAGAAGATCTCCCAGCTGGTCAAGGAAATGATCGCCAAGATCGGCGAAAACATCACGGTCCGCCGTTTTGTCCGCTTTGAACTGGGTGAAGGCATCCAGAAAAAAGAAGAGAACTTTGCTGACGAGGTCATGAAACAGATCAAGTAAGATCGTCACCGATCGAAAAACGAGGGACATGCCAAGCATGTCCCTTTTTTCACACAAAGGAGGCGTCCCATGTCTGCAATCTACAAACGAATCCTGCTCAAAGTCAGTGGCGAGTCCCTTGCTGGCGGCAAGGGGATGGGCCTGGACAATGACACCCTGCACCGCCTGGGCAAAACCATCCGTGATTTGATGGGTCTGGGCGTCCAGGTTGCAATTGTCGTCGGTGGCGGCAATTTCTGGCGCGGCCGGACCAGCGAAGGAATGGACCGCGTTACCGCTGACCACATGGGCATGCTGGCCACGGCGATGAACTCGCTGGCCTTGTCAGATGCACTGGAACAGGCTGGTGCGGTCACCCGGGTGATCAGTGCGATCGAAATGCGCCAGTTCGCTGAGCCGTACATCCGCAAAAGGGCGGTCCGTCATCTCGAAAAGGGCCGCGTCGTCATTTTTGCCTGTGGCACCGGCAACCCGTTTTTCTCGACCGATACTGCTGCGGCCTTGCGGGCGACAGAAATTGATGCCGATATCATTTTCAAAGCGACCAACGTCGATGGTGTCTACAACAAGGATCCCCGCAAGCACCCGGATGCAGTCCGCTATGATTCGGTCAGCCACGATGAAGTCCTGCGCCTGAACCTGGGCGTCATGGATGCCACGGCAGCAGCCCTGTGCCGCGACAACCACGTCTCGATTGCGGTCTTCTCAATTGAAGAACCAGAAAATATCCTGCGCCTGGCCCAAGGAGAAAAAGTCGGAACGATCGTCAGCTGAATTGCACCAGTCCCCGGCCTTAGGCTATAATGGTACTGATTATTCACCGGAGGTGACATCTATGTCGCAGATTGTTTTGAATAAAGAGTCCTACCTGCCTTATGAGGACCACATGAAAAAGACACTCCACGTTTTGACGGAGGAGTTCAACACGATCCGGGCTGGACGGGCCAACCCGAAGATCCTCGACCGTATTGCGATCGACTACTATGGCGTCCAGACACCGATCAACCAGGTTGCCAATATCCAGGTTCCCGAGCCGCGCATGATCTCCATCACCCCCTGGGATCCGACTTCGCTCAAGGCGATCGAGAAAGCGATCCAGGCGTCTGACCTGGGTATCAATCCTAACAACGATGGCAAGTCCCTGCGTCTGGTGTTCCCGCCTCTGACGGAAGAACGCCGCAAGGATCTGGTCAAGCAGGTCAACAAATATGCCGAGGAGGCCAAGGTCGCCATCCGTAACATCCGCCGCGATGGCATCGATAAGTTCCGCCATCACCTCAAGAACAAGGAACTGACTGAGGACGGCATGGCTGAGGTCGAAACCAACCTGCAGAAGCTGACTGACAAGTACATCGGCGAAATTGACAAAGCCGCCGCTGCCAAAGACAAAGACTTGATGGAAGTCTGACCGGTCTATCTGGCCGATCTGCCTGCCGCTGACCGGGTGCTTCAACACCCGGTTTGTTGTTTGAAAGGATTTCCATGCGCTTTTCCTGGTATTCCTTGTCCAGATTTTGGGCGGGGCGCAAACGCAAAACCAAGCCAGGCTCGCCTGGTTCTGCTGGCACTAAGCTCAAGATTCCCAGTCATCTGGCTGTCATCATGGACGGCAATGGCCGCTGGGCCCGGCTGCGTGGCCTGCCACGCCAGGCCGGACATCGTGCCGGTGCCGAAAATCTCAAGGCTTTGTGCCGGATGTGTGGCCGACGCGGCATCCAGTATCTGACCGTCTATGCGTTCTCGACCGAGAACTGGAGCCGGCCGGATGATGAAGTCCACGCCTTGATGGATCTTTTTGTCGAATTTTTCCGCCGTTATGATCCGGAACTGGCTGCCGAGGGTATCCGGGTCCGTTTTTCGGGTGACCTTGCTGCCCTGCCACAGCATATCCAGACCATCATCGCTGAAAACGAAGCGAATTCTGCTGGCCGGGACAAGATGCAGCTGATCGTGGCCATCAACTACGGCGGCCGGCGTGAAATCGTCCAGGCTTGCCGCCAGCTGGCACAAAAAGTGGCAGACGGCCAGATGACTCCGGATGACATTGATGAAACAGCCATCCAGCAGACCCTCTATCTGCCTGATGTCCCCGATCCGGACCTGATCATCCGTCCAAGCGGTGAAATGCGCCTGTCCAATTTCCTGCTCTGGCAGTGCGCTTACGCCGAGTTCTGGTTTTCGGATGTGCTGTGGCCGGATTTTACCGACGAACACCTGGACCAGGCGCTGACCGCCTACACCGAACGGGACCGTCGCTTTGGAGGGGTAGAACCAAAATGAACCAGCGTATCCTGACTGGAATCTTGTTTGCCCTGGCCGTGGCAGCTTTCGTCATCCCTGGCTATTGGTGGCCCGGCGTGCCACTGATCCTGCTGATCCTGGTGGTCTGCCTGTCCCGAAACGAGCTGGACCGGGCTTTGGCCGGACATCAGCTGGGGCTGCCGCCAGTTCTCAGCCGGATTGGCGTGCTTTTGTTTTTGCTGCCCCTTCTGACCTTGTTGCCTCAGGCCAGGGATCTGGTTGCCATGATCCAGCAGGGGCAAACATGGCTGGGCCTTCTTCTTCTGATGACTGGCCAGATTGCCTGGGCTGCTGTCATGGCCCTGACGCTCCTGATCCGGCACGGTCCCCAAGCCATGCCGCGGGTAGTGGCTTCAGTGGTAGCCACCACCTACCTGGCTTTTCCTTTTGGTACCGCGGTGGTCATCCTGATGACCCTCGATCAGGGCTGGCTGTGGCTGATTGTTGCCCTGGTCACGCCCTGGTTGTCCGATGTCCTGGCCTATTTCACGGGATATTTCCTTGGCCGGCACAAGATCGTACCCCAGATCAGCCCGAAGAAAACGGTCGAAGGCAGCCTGGGTGGTTTAGTCGGCGGCATGCTGGCCCTGGGCTTGGCCTTGCCCCTGATCAATGGATTCACGTATAGCAGCTTTTTCACCCTGCCGGTCCATTGGCTGGCTATTGTTGCCGGCGGCATCCTCCTCAGCGCAGCTTCCCAGCTGGGCGACTGGCTCGCATCGGGCATCAAGCGCTGGTGTGATGTCAAGGACTTCGGCGCCTATCTTCCCGGACATGGCGGTACTTTGGACCGCTTTGACAGTGTGCTGTTCACGTTGCCTTTCACCCTGCTGCTGGCCATTTGGGGCCAGATCGCCGGATACTGAGAATCCGGGAGGTTGCTTGTGACCCAGACGATTTCCATATTAGGTTCCACCGGTTCCATCGGCACTCAGACCTTGGAGGTCTGCCGCCATCTCGGGATCAAGGTTGCTGCCCTGACCTGCGGCCGCCGCCTGGATGCCCTGGAACGCCAAGTCCGCGAATTCAAGCCAGATCTGGTCTCGGTTGCCAGCGCCGAGGATGCCCGAGAACTACGGTCTCGCCTGGCTGGAGCCTTTCCCCGGCTGGAAATCAGCCACGGCCGCGAAGGCAACCTGGCTGCAGCAACGCTGCCCGGTGTCTCGACCGTCGTGGCTGCCATGGTTGGCGTCGCGGGCCTCGAACCAGTTCTGGCCGCTGTGCAGGCGGGCAAAACAATTGCCCTGGCCAATAAGGAAACACTCGTCGCCGGTGGTGCGCTGGTCATGCCTCTGCTTGGGAAAACCGGCGCCCGGCTCTATCCAGTCGACAGCGAGCATTCAGCGATCTGGCAATGCCTGGCAGGTGCACCAGCCGGTTCTCTGTCAAGGATTTTCCTCACGGCCAGCGGCGGCCCTTTCCGCGGCAAAACGCGGGCAGATCTGGCTGCAGTCACGGTCGAACAGGCCTTACGTCATCCGACCTGGGCCATGGGGGGCAAGATCACGATCGATTCGGCGACTCTGATGAACAAAGGTCTGGAAGTCATCGAAGCTGCCTGGCTGTTTGACTGCCCAGTGGATCAAATTGAAGTTGTCGTCCATCCCCAGAGCATCATCCATTCCATGGTCGAGTTCAAGGATGGCTCTGTCCTGGCCCAGATGGGCTTTCCGGATATGAAACTGCCCATCCAGCTGGCCCTGACCTGGCCGAAGCGCCTGATGAGCCTGGAGCCGCGCTACAATCCTTTTGACCCCCGCACCACCAGCCTGACCTTTTCACCTCCGGACACGGATACCTTCCGTCTGCTGGAACTCGCCTATGTCGCGGCGCGCAAAGGTGGCACCCTGCCAGCCGTTCTCAACACCGCCAATGAGGCCGCTGTTGAGTTGTTCCTGTCCGGCCGGATTGGTTTTCTCGACATCGCCAGCCGAGTCGAACAATGCCTGGAGCAGCACGAACGCTCGGACTGGCAGCGTGAATTCGACTTTGCCGCCATCATGGAGCTGGACCGCTGGGCTCGTCAGCAGGTCCTCTCCGGCACCTGAATCAAGGAGTAGATCCCCATGGGAATTTTCGCAGGCATTGTCCTTTTAAGCATTCTGATGATCGTCCACGAACTGGGCCATTTCCTGACCGGCCTCAAACTGGGCTTCAGGATTTTGGAATTCTCCCTGTTCATGGGCCCGGTCCTTTATTCACGTGAGCACAACGGGATCCGCTACAGCATCAAACTGTTGCCGATCGGCGCCTCCGTCCGTTTTGCCGGCGAGGAAGAAGAGGAGAAGAATGGATTTGACCCCCGCGATCCCGGCCTCTTTTTCAACCGGCCGCGCTGGGCCCGGGCGATTGTCATCGGCACTGGGCCGGCTGTCAACCTGGTCTCCGGTGTGCTGGCTTTCCTGATTCTGTTTGCCTCTTTTGGCTATACCATCCCGGTCATCCAGGATACCTATCAGGACACACTCGCCCAGACAGCCGGCCTTGTTGCCGGTGACCGGGTTGTCTCGGCCAATGGCCACGCCGTGCGAACGACACTGGACTATACAGCCGTGGAACTGTTTACACCGGATAGCGAACCGATTGAACTGGTGGTCGAAACCTCAGGCCAGGATCAGCGGACCGTCATCCTCCTGCCAACTGTGACTGAGCGTTATCGTCTCGGCGTGACGATTGAGCCGGAACTGAGCGGCACTGGCGCCATCATTGCTGAAGTCGACTCAGGGTCCAACCTAGGCCAACCTGTGCTGGCCACAGGCGATATCCTGCTGGCCGTCAATGATGTGCCTTACAGTGATACTGAGGCTTTCCGAGACGTCGTTCAGACCAGTGCCGGCCAGCCGCTGATGGTTGATATTCTGCGCGATGGCCAGCCCCAGATCGTTGAAATGGTCGCGATCCAGTCCCAAGTCAGCCTGCCTCGGGGCGTCTGGTTTGCCACCAGCCGCGAGTTTGTACCTGCCATCGGCCAGTCTGTCCAATGGTCCTGGTCGATCGTCAAGGTGACGGTGAAAAGTATCGGTGCCATTTTCACGGGTGAGGCCAAGGCAGAGGATACCTTGTCCGGCCCGATTGGCGTCGTCTCCCTGGTCAGCAACGTCGTGGAAAATGAGCAACCGTTCCGGGACAAGATTTACCAGCTGCTCTGGCTCTTTGCCCTGATCTCAGTCAGCCTCGGTTTCATGAACCTCCTGCCGATCCCACCGCTGGATGGCCATCACCTGGTCTTGATCGGCATCGAAGCGATCCGGCGCAAACGGCTTGAACCGAAGCTCCAGACCATCATCGGCATGGTGGGGCTGGGCCTGATTATCTTCCTGGGCCTGGCTGGCTTGTTCTTTGACATCATGCGCCTGATGGGAGGATAACCATGTTTGAACGAAAAATCACGCGCCCTGTCCATGTCGGGGACCTGACCATTGGCGGCGGGGCCCAGATTGTCATCCAGTCGATGAACAACACCGACACACGCAATATCCAGGCGACGCTGCACCAGATTGATGAGCTCGCCGAAGCAGGCTGTGACCTGACCCGGTTGGCCATTCCCGACCAGGAAGCGGCTGATGCCCTGGCCCGGATCCGTCCCCAGTCAGCCCTGCCAATCGTCGCCGACATTCATTTCGACTACCGCCTGGCTCTGGCCTCGCTGGCCGCCGGGGCTGACAAGATCCGCATCAACCCTGGCAATATCGGCGGCCCCGACCGTGTGCGCCAGGTGGCGGCCGCGGCCCGGGAGCGCGGCGTGCCGATCCGGGTCGGTGTCAATTCCGGCTCGCTCAGCCGGGAAATTGTCGATCGTTTCGGCGGTGTCAACGCCCAGTCGATGGTGGCATCTGCCCTGGAATCGGTCACCCTGCTGGAACAGTGGGATTTTAGCGACATCGTCATCTCGATCAAGGCATCCGATCCGGCCCTGACGATCCAGACCTACCGCCTGCTTGCGGAAAAAACCCAGTACCCCCTGCATCTTGGCGTGACGGAAGCCGGTACCCGCCATGAAGGCGCGATCCGCTCCGCTATCGGCATTGGCACGTTGCTGGCAGAAGGCATCGGCGACACTTTGCGAGTTTCTCTGACAGCCGATCCGGTCGATGAAATTGCCGCCGCCTACAGCATTCTCAAGGCACTCGGCCTGAGAAGCCACGGACCGCAGCTGATCAGCTGCCCGACCTGCGGCCGCACCAGCGTTGACCTGATCCGGATTGCCGCCGAGGTGGAAGAACGCCTCAAAACGGTCAAGGCTCCGATCAAGGTTGCTGTCATGGGCTGTGCCGTCAATGGTCCTGGAGAAGCGCGCCATGCTGATGTCGGCCTGGCTGGCGGCATAGGTGAGTTTTTGCTGTTTTCCCATGGCGAAATCATCCGCAAAGTGACCCAAGACCAAGCGATCGACGCCTTGATGGCCGAGATTGCCCGGATCACCGAGGCCTGAGCGATGCAATCTAGCCTTGCCGATTTCTTTGCCCAATTTATCCCAGATTCATCCCTGGTCGAACAACTCAGGCAGCACAACGCCCTGGTAACGGGTCTGACTGTCAAGAAAACCGGACGGGTGATCATCCAGATCCTGGCAGCTGCCCCATTGCCGGCTGATCTGCTGGTTTTACTGGAGGACACGCTGGAACAATCGCTGCCAGCTCAGGAAGTCCTGATCCGGCAGACTTTTGCCGAGCCTCTGCCTCAGGTCCATCTGCAGCAGGCTGCTGCCAGACTATCCCCTTGGCTGATCCGCCATTTGCGCAAAAAGGACCCTTTCCATGCTGCCCTGCTGCATCACGCTGAATTCATCGCCCAGGACATGGATCCGGCTCGCGTCGAAGTCCATGTCACGGAAAACAGCCGCGATGATCTGGCTCGCGTTGTCAGTGATGAACTGGCCCAGCTGACCCGGACGGCCTTGGGCCAGATCGTCAGCTTCGAATTCATCGCTTCAACCCGTGACCTGCGCGACTATACGGCCGACATGCTGCGCCAGCAGCAGGCCGAGGCGAGGCGCCAACTCGCTGCCATGCCCGGGCAGGCTGAAGGTGAATTTTGCTCGGCTCCGGCACGGACGGACAGCTCGGGCCAGGGGGCGGCCAATCGTCCGGCTGGCGTTGCATCCACCGGAGCGGTCCCTGCCCCTGGCAGGGCTCCTGCCAACGGACGTAACGGTGCCAATACCAACGGCAATGGTTCGTCCTATCGCCGCGCGCCAAAACCAGAGGGTGTCCTCTGGGGCAAGGTCAATGGTGAGCTCAAGCGCCAGGCGATCCGCGACCTGTCGACCGAATCCGGTCTGGTGCTTATGGAAGGTGAAATTTTCTCCCAGGAATGCCGCACCGTCAGCAACGGCACCCGTCTGCTCTACAAATTTGCCCTGACCGACCTGTCCAGCTCGATCACCTGCATCCTGTTTGCCAAACCGGAAGACCAGGAGCTCCTGGACGGCCTGCTAAAAAAGGCCTCCTATTTGCGCGTCAGTGCCGAAATCTCTTTTGATGCCCAGTTCAGCAAGGATTTGCAGGCCCGCGTACTAGGCTTGCAGGAAGCCAGGCGTCCAGCTGGCCGCGAAGACAAGGCTGAGTACAAGCGGGTCGAACTGCATGCCCATACCAAGATGAGCACCAAGGACGCCGTCTGTGAAACGAAGGACCTGGTCAGACTGGCGGCCCGGTTTGGCCATCCAGCGGTTGCGATCACCGACCATGGTGTCGTCCAGTCTTTTCCCGATGCTGCCTCGGCCAGGAGCGACCTCAAGCGCAAAGGCCAGGAGATCAAGATCATCTATGGCATGGAAGGCTATCTGGTTGACGATGGTCCTTGTGTGGCCTGGGCTGTTGAGAAAGCTGATCTCAGCGAGGGCTTTGTGGCCCTTGATGTGGAAACAACGGGTCTGGATCCAGCCAGAGACAGGGTCATCGAAGTGGCGCTCGTGCCCTTCCTGCCCGACGGGCAGGGGGGATTTGCCGCCGGGCAACCGTGGGTCACTCTGATCAATCCCCAGGTTGACCTGCCACCCAAAATCATCGAACTGACCGGTATCACAGCTCTCGATCTCCAGGGCGCCCCCGACCCCTGGACGGTGTTTTGCGAATTGGCGGAACGGATCGGCAACAAGCCAGTTGTCGCCCACAATGCCTTTTTTGACCTCGCGTTTATTCGGCACGAAGGCTTCCGCACCCCAGTCGAAAATGACCCGCGCCTGAAATTCAACCCGCCTCTGGTCGACACCCTGGCTTTGTCGCGCGCCATGATTCCCGAGCTTGCCAATCACAAGCTCAACACCGTGGCTGCCCATCTGGGCGTTGGCCAGGACCGCCACCACCGCGCGGATGATGATGCCCGCGTCTGCGGCGAAATCTTCGCCCGCTTATTCCAGCGTTCCGGCGCCGACTCCCTGCTGGAACTGAACACAAAACTGGGCCACCTCAGTGACGACGAAGTCCGTGAGCACCGTCGCCCGGTCTACCACGTGATTTTACTGGCCAAGGACAACCTGGGCCTGTACAACTTGTATCGCCTGGTCTCTGCGTCGCATACGCGCTTTTTCCACATGCGCCCGCGCATTCCCCGGGCCCTGTTGCAGTATTTCCGATCCGGTCTTGTTATCGGCAGCGCTTGCGAGGCCGGCGAATTGTTCCAGACCGTGCTTGAGGCCTACCGTGCGTCAGGTAACCAATATGATGCCGCAAAATCGCTCCTGATGCAGCAACCTGCTGTGGACAAGGCGCGCTTTTACGACTATCTCGAGATCCAGCCGATCTCGAACAACGGCTATTACCTGCGCCAGGAGTCGAGCGGCCTGCATTCGGAAGAAGATCTGCGCAACCTGAACCGCTTGATTGTTGCCCTCGGTCAGCGGGCGAAAAAGCCGGTCTGCGCCACCTGCGATGTCCATTTCCTTGAGCGCGAAGACGCCGAATTCCGCCGCATCCTGCTGGCCGACAATGGCTATTCTGATTATGCCGACCAGCCGGACCTGCACCTGCGCACCACGGGCGAAATGCTGGCCGAGTTTGCCTACCTGGGCGATGCCGTGGCCCGCGATGTCGTCATCACGCAGCCTCAGGCCATTGCCGACCAGGTCGATCCTGAACTCAAACCCTTCCCGGATGGCTCTTTCCCGCCGATCATTTCTTCGGCTCCCGATGATGTCCGTCACCTGACCTGGGATACCGCCCAAGCCATCTACGGCCGTGATGGCGAGCTGCCGGATATCGTCCGCGAACGGATCGAACGAGAACTTCATTCGATCATCGACAACGGTTTTTCCGTCATGTACTACATCGCCCACCACCTCGTGCGCCAATCCAATGAAGATGGCTACATCGTCGGCTCGCGTGGTTCAGTCGGATCGTCTTTGGTCGCGACCTTGTGCGGTATCACCGAGGTCAACCCGCTCCTGCCGCACTATGTCTGCCCGCAGTGCCACTATTTCGAACCTGATGTCAGCGGCCAGTACGGTTCCGGCTACGATCTGCCAGCCAAAGCTTGTCCAGAGTGCGGCACCGACTTGGCCCGCGAAGGCCAGGACATTCCCTTTGAGACCTTCCTCGGCTTCAAGGGTGACAAGCAGCCGGATATCGACCTCAATTTTTCGGGTGAATACCAGGCCCGGGCCCACAAGTTCATTGAAGAAATGTTCGGCTCGTCACACACCTTCCGCGCCGGCACGATCAGCGGCTTTGCCGAGAAAAACGCCCAGGCGATGGTGGCCAAGTATTTCGAAAAGCAGGACAAGTTCACGACCCAGGCAGAAATCGCCCGCCTGTCACAGGGTCTGATCGGGGTCAAGCGCACCACTGGCCAGCATCCCGGTGGCATCGTGGTCGTGCCCAAGGAACGCGACATCTACGATTTCACACCGATCCAGCATCCGGCCGACAAACGCGACGGCGGCACGGTTACGACCCACTTCGACTTTAATGCCATGCATGACACGATTTTGAAACTCGACGTCCTCGGTCATGACGACCCGACCATGCTCAAGATGCTTGGCGACTTGACAGGGATCGATGTCCGGACCATCCCGATCCCGGACGACAAGGTCATGTCCCTGTTCTGCTCGACCGATGCGCTGGGCATCCCGGACGGCTCCTCGCCGGCCGATTCTGCGACCCTCGGCCTGCCGGAAATGGGCACGTTCATGGCCCGTGACATGATCCGCGAGACCCGGCCGACCCGGTTCTTCGACTTGGTCCAGTTGATGGGCCTGTCCCATGGCACCGACGTCTGGAAAGGCAATGCCCAGGAACTGATCAGGAGCGGCATCTGTACGATCAATGACGTCATTGGCTGCCGCGACAGCATCATGACCTGGCTAATCCACCAGGGTCTGCCCAACAAAGCCTCGTTCGATATCATGGAAAAGGTCAGAAAAGGCAAGGGCCTGTCACCGGAACACGAGCAGCTGATGCGCGACAACCAGGTCCCGGACTGGTACATCGACTCTTGCAAGAAGATCAAGTACATGTTCCCGAAAGCCCATGCCGCAGCCTACACCATCTCGAGCTTGCGCATTGCCTGGTTCAAGGTTTACCACCCGGAGGCCTATTACAGCGCCTATTTCACCGTGCGCGCCGACGAATTCGACAGCTCCCTGATGGTCAAACCTGCGGCTGCGGTCAGCCGCACCCGGGCTGACCTCAAGAGCCGTTTCCGCGAACTGTCCGACCGGGAGCAGAAGATCTACTACATTATTGAACTGGTCGAGGAAATGCAGCTGCGCGGCATCGATTTTCTGCCGATTGATCTCTATACCTCGGCCGCCACTGCATTTGCGATCGATTCACCTGGCAAGATCCGCCCGCCGCTGAACGCCATCCCCGGTATCAGTCCGGCGATCGCGGAAGCCATCGTGGCCGCTCGCGCCGATGGCCCCTTCCTGTCGCGCGATGAGCTGGCCCGCCGGGCCGCCATCGGCCAGAGCGCCATTGCCACCCTGGCCACTGCCGGCTGCCTCGACGGCATGCCGGAGTCGGCTCAGATAGACCTGTTCTCTCTGCTGGCCTGAGGTCACAAGCGATGTTTTGCCGGGTCGTCCTCAGAGAAGCCACGCGAGCATTTGACCGGGAATACACCTATGCTGTGCCGCCAAACCTGGCCCCCTGCCTCACGAGCGGTAGCTGGGTTGAAATCCCCTTTGGCCAGGGTAACCGCCTGGTCCAGGCTTTTGTCTTGTCCGTCGAAAGCGAATCTGGTACAGATTTCCACGTCAAACCTGTCCAGCGGCTATTAAGCGATCGGCCTGTCCTGCGGCGCGACCAGCTGCAGCTTTCAGGCCTGATGCGCCAGCGCTATGGCTGCACCTATGGCGACGCCTTGCGCCTGATGGTGCCTTCCGCAGTCGCTGCCGTGGGTGACAAGCTCGTCCGTATGGCTGAGCTCCCGGATCCAACGGAAGCTGCCCGCCGCCTCAACGATGGAGAAATCGACCGGATCGGCCACCAGCGCGTGATCGAGATGCTGCTCGAATACGGCGCCGTGCCTGTCCCCGAGCTGATGCATGCTTGCCAGATCAGCCGGGCCGTCCTCAAAACGCTCGAAAAAAAGGATCTGATCCGCTATTTCAAACAGGAAGTGCGCCGGACGGGTGGGGAAGAGGCCGACTACGAAACGGTTCCTGATTTCGTGCCCAATGACGGCCAGCGCGAGGCCATTGCCCGGATCCATGCGTCCTTGGCCGCATCCGGTGATGATAACCAGCTGGCTGAATTTGTTCTTTTTGGCATCACGGGCAGTGGCAAAACCGAGGTGTATCTCCAGACCGCTCGCCTGGCCACCCAGCTCGGCCGTGGTGTGATCATCCTGGTGCCGGAAATCTCCCTGACCCCCCAGATGGTAGGAAGGATCCGCTCCCGTTTCGGATCGGGTGCGGCGGTCCTGCACAGCCGCCTGACCCCGGCGGAGCGCTACGAACAGTGGCAACGCATCCTGCGCGAAGAAGTCTCGGTCGTTGTCGGTGCCCGCTCCGCCATTTTTGCTCCCCTGAAAAACCTCGGCCTGGTGATCATTGACGAAGAGCAGGAAACGACCTACAAGTCGGAAACCCACCCGCGCTACCACGCCCGCGACATCGCCCGCCTGCGCTGCCGCGAGATGGATGCCGTTCTCGTCCTCGGATCGGCAACCCCTGCAATCGAGACCTTTCACCGGACGACAACCGGCAAAGCCACCCTTTTGCGCCTTGACCAACGCATCGGCGACAGTCAGCTGCCCCAGACCCAGATTGTCGACATGCGCCAGGAACTGCGCGAAGGAAACCGCAGCGTTTTCAGCCGGCCGCTTGACCGGGCCCTGCGCCGCGCCTTTGCTGACCACAAGCAAGCCATGCTCTTCATCAACCGCCGCGGCATGGCTGGATTCATGCTCTGCCGCCAATGCGGCCATGTCATCAAGTGCCGCACCTGCAGCGTCTCAATGACCTGCCATGTTCGTCCAGCCACAGCTGCAACCCGCGAACAGATCCAGCTGGTCTGCCACTATTGCGGCAAAATCGCCCAGCCACCGAGCCGCTGCCCCGTTTGTGGCAGTGAACGCATCGGCCGGTTCGGTGCCGGGACCCAGCAGGTCGAAAAGCTGTTCCTTGAGGAATATGCCCCCGCCAAGGCCATCCGCATGGACCAAGACACGACCACCGGCCGCCAGTCCCACGCCCAATTGCTCGATCAGTTTGCCCGTCACGAAGCCGATGTCCTGATCGGCACCCAGATGATCGCCAAAGGTCACGATTATCCCAACGTCACCGTCGTCGGCATCCTGTCCGCCGACCTGATGCTGGGCATGTCCGATTTCCGCGCCTCCGAACGTGCCTTCGCCCTGATCACCCAGGCCGCCGGCCGCGCCGGCCGCGGCGAGCATGCCGGCGAAGTCATCATCCAAGCCTACAACACCGACGACTATGCGATCACAGCCGCTGCAGCCCAGGACTACGAACGATTCTATCAGCAGGAAATCTCTTTCCGCAGAGCCATGCACTACCCACCCTTTGGCGCCATTGCCCTGATTCTGGTCTCGGGCCAGAATGAAAAAACCGTGCGCGAGAAAATGGTCCAGATCCATGCCCTCCTGCTCGCCCGGCGTGGCGAATGGACATCAGCTCCTGCCGGTGGCGGTCATCCAGGCAGTTACCCTGGCAGCAGCCACTCTGGCAGTTCACATGGTGGCACTGCCCATCCCGGCGAACCTGCACACGCCATCGAGCTGCTCGAGCCCGGCCGTGCCCCCCTGTACCAGCTGCGCGGCCGCTATCGCTACCGCCTGATCGTCAAAGGTAAAGACAACGCCACCCTGTCGCAATTCCTCCATTCAGCCCTGGCCCGCATCGACCTGGCACCCCTCTCCCTGACCATCGACATCGACCCCTACAGCTTGCTGTAAGGGATATCTCGGGTGCCGGATGCCATCGCGGGCGAGATTCGCCAGCTACCGCCTCTTGCAGTTTTGTGCTATAATACCTTGCACGTTTCTGTACTGGCACGAAAGTTTTTACTTCCAAAGACCTGTCAGACCAAACGACTTCACCCCAGCCCGTTCACCGAGCTCGATCCTTTTCCCGCCCTGGCATGCACCCGCCCGCTCCAGTCTCAAGCCTGGCCGGGCCCGCCCAATCCACCCCACCCAAACAACACCCACACCCACTCTCGGAGGACTACCACCTTGGCACAAAGACAAATCCTGATTGACGGGGAAGAAACCCTGCGCAAGACCAGCCGACCGGTCACCGCATTTGACGATAAATTGCAGACCTTGATCGATGATATGTTTGAAACCATGTATGCCAATAACGGCATCGGCCTGGCCGCACCACAAGTCGGTGTCTTGCGCCGCCTGTTCGTGATGGACTTGCAGGATGGAAGCGGACCGATTGCTGTGATCAATCCCGAGATCAAGTACAGCAAAGGTACGCAGATTTACCAGGAAGGCTGCCTGTCGATCCCGGGCAAATATGGCGATGTTGAACGCCCGGCGACCCTTGTCCTGGAGGCGCTCGACCGCAAGGGCCAGCCATTCAGCCTGCCTGCCGATGGTCTGAAGGCTGTCTGCATCTGCCATGAGACCGATCATCTGGATGGTATCCTGTTCAGGGACAAAGTCAAAGGCCCCCTGCTTTCCGAATGATGCAGGCACCGGTGGATCCCAAAAAACCACGCATCGTCTTCATGGGTACACCCGATTTCGCCGTCCCATCTTTGTTTAGGCTGGTCGAGGAGGGCTACCCCGTCTTGGCTATCGTCTGCCAGCCAGACAAGCCGACTGGCCGTCATCAGGTCCTGACAGCTCCCCCGGTCAAACAGGCTGCCATGGAGCTGGGCATTCCGGTTCTCCAGCCGACAAAAATCCGCACGGGTGAATTTGCCGCCCAACTGCGCGAACTGGCCCCCGACATGATTGTGACAGCCGCTTATGGCCGGATCCTGCCGGTGGATGTTCTCCAGATCCCGCCGCAAGGTTGCCTCAATGTCCACGGTTCACTCCTGCCCGAATATCGCGGCGCGGCTCCCGTGCAATGGAGCATCATTGACGGCCGCGCAGAGACCGGCATCACGATCATGCTGATGGATGAGGGCATGGACACCGGTGATATTTTGCTTCAGGGGCGACTCCCGATCCCGCCAGACATGGACGCCGGCCAGCTGATGGATGCTCTGGCAACGCTCGGAGCAGACCTTCTGCCCGAGGCCATCCAAGGGCTTATGGACCACACGCTGAGGCCCATGCAACAGGACGAATCAAAAGCAACCTACGCCGCCATGGTCAATCGCGAGACGGGTCATGTCGACTGGACGCGCCCAGCCGAGGCCATCCATAACCAGGTGCGCGGAACTTACCCCTGGCCGGGGGCCTGGACCACTTTGCCCGACGGTAAAAGGCTAAAAATCCATCGCACGGCTGTAGTAGATAAGAGCGAACTGCAAGCGCTGGCAGGGCAGCACATCCCTGGCACCATCCTGGCCGCACACAAGTCAGGCATCACAGTTGCCGCTGGTACAGGCGCCATAAACCTTCTGGAGATCCAGCCCGAGGGTGGCAAGCGTCTGAATAGCCAGGACTGCGCCCACAATTATCCAGTTGGCCTGCTATTGGGAGGTATTTCATGAATTCGAACCTCGGCCTTTTCTATGGTTTTGATATGTATTACCTGATCCTGGTCATACCGGCCCTGATCCTGAGCATGGTCGCCCAGGGCATGGTCAAAAGCGCCTTCCACACATACAGCCAGAAGGCTACCCGTAGCGGCTACACTGGCAGCACGGCGGCGCGCCGGATCCTGGACAGCAACAATTTGCGCCAGGTCCGGGTCGAACAAGTGCCTGGCCAGCTGACCGATCATTACGATCCCAGAAGCCACATCCTGCGCCTGTCAGACTCCACCTTTGCCAGCCCTTCGATCGCGGCTATCGGAGTGGCAGCCCATGAAGCTGGTCACGCCATTCAGCATGCGGCTGGCTTCTGGCCCAACAAAGTCCGTTCGGCCCTCGTACCCGTGGCCAACATTGGTTCCCAGTTCGGCCCCTATCTGGCCCTTTTTGGCATCATCCTGGGCAGTTCGCCCCTGACGACCGCCGGTATCTGGCTGTTCGCCGGGGCTGTGCTGTTCTACCTGATCACGCTGCCCGTCGAATTCGATGCCAGCCACCGGGCCATCCGGATCCTTGAAGAACAGGGCATGATGACCGAAGAAGAGCTTGGAGGGGCAAAAAAAGTCCTGCGGGCTGCTGCGATGACGTACATTGCCTCCACCCTGGTTGCCTTTGCCAACCTGCTGCGCCTGATCCTTCTGGCCCGGAGCCGCGATGACCGTCGCCGTTGATGAGGCCCGGCTGGCCGCTGTCCGGGTCCTCCAGGATGTGCTGGAAAATGGCGCCTATGCCAATCTCAGCTCGATCCGGCAACTGGAAAGCCGCAGCCTGACCGCCCGTGACCGGGCCTTTGCCTCGGCTCTCATCTATGGCACGATCAGCCGCCTGCCAGCTCTCGATTACCTGCTCGGGCGCGTGCTGGACCGTCCGCTTCACAAACTGGACCCAGCCATCCGCACCATTTTACGAGCGGGTGCCTGGCAGCTCTACCATGCCCATGCCGTGCCGCCATCTGCCGCTGTCAACGAAAGTGTCAAACTGGCCCAGCATCTGGCCAACCCGGGTGCAGCCAAGTTCGTCAATGCCTGCCTGCGCCGCTTGTCAGCGCCTGACCGGCCTGATCTGCCAGCCAATAAGCCCGCCCTCGCAGCAGGATTATCGAGCGAATTGTTTGGCTATCTGAAAAAATGGTACGGCCGTGACGAAGCGATCGCGCTGGCCGCCGCTGCCCTGGAGAATCTTTCAACGACAACCGTGCGGACCAATGTATGCAAAACGACAGCCGAAAAATTGCAGGAAAGCCTCGCAAGGGAAGGGGTCGTATCTGAACTGGGTTTATATTGCCCGGAAGCACTGCGTCTCGATCTGGATGGCCGCTCCGTCCGCTCTCTGGCTGCATTCCAGGAAGGCCTGTTGACCGTCCAGGATGAAGCTGCCATGCTGGTTGCGCACATTGCCGATCCAAAGCCCGGCTGGCGCGTGATCGACCTTTGTGCCGCACCGGGCGGCAAGACCACCCATGTGGCTGAAACCATGAACGACCAGGGGCAGATTCTGGCCCTCGATCTATCGCAGTCGCGGCTCGCTCTGGTTGACGAGCAGTCCGATCGCCTCGGCCTGCAGGCGATTCGCACGGCTGCAGCCGACGCAACCGCTACCGACTGGACACAAGCCCTGCTCGCTCAGGCTGACCTGGTCCTGGCGGATGTCCCCTGCAGCGGCCTGGGTCTTCTGGCCCGGAAACCGGAAATCCGCCTGACCATGACCCATGAGAAAATAACCGGTCTGATCCTCCTGCAACGGCAGATCCTGAACAACGCGGCGACTCTGGTCCGCCCGGGTGGTGTCCTGGTCTACAGCACGTGCACCATCAATCCGGATGAAAACATGCATCAGATCGAGCAGTTTCTGGCCTCCGAGCCTGGCACAACGTTTCAGCTGGAGTCAATCACACCTTACCTGCCAGATGTCTTGCTAAAAGACCCTGATATCGCCCAATCGGCGGTACAAGGCTGGATCCAGCTGCTGCCCCACCGCCACCACACAGACGGCTTCTTCATGGCCCGCCTGCGCTGCCAGCCGTCAGCCAGATGAAGGCCAGAACAGTTTGAATAGAAAGAGAAAGCACCATGCGCCTGATGATTGACCAAACCCTCGAAGACTGGAAATCCTACGTCGCCGCTCAAGGCTGGCCGGCTTACCGCGCCGGACAGATCCAGCAGTGGCTGTCGCGAGGCATCAGCTCGATTGATGAAATGACCAACCTGCCAAAAAACATCCGCGAACAACTCACGGCTGATTTCCTCATCGATGGCCTGACGGTTGAGCGGAAAATCGTATCCGCCTTGGACCAGACGACCAAATATGTCTTCCGCCTGTTTGACGGCAACGTGGTCGAGTCGGTCCTGATGCACTACAAGCATGGCTACTCCGTCTGCATATCCTCCCAGGCCGGCTGCAAGATGGGCTGCACCTTCTGCGCTTCAACCGGTGCCGGGTTTGGCCGCAACTTGAGCCATGGTGAGATGCTGGCCCAGGTCAGCCGGATCGGCCGGGAAATCGGCGAGCGGATCGGCCATGTCGTGATCATGGGTATCGGTGAACCGCTGGACAATTACGATGAAGTGGTCGCTTTTCTCAAGGCCGCCAACGACCCGCAAGGCTTGGGCATCAGCCTGCGCCACATCTCTGTCTCAACTTGCGGTCTGGTACCCGAGATGCTAAAATTCACAGATGAAGGTCTGCCCGTGACCCTTTCCGTTTCCCTTCATGCGCCCAATGACACCATCCGGCAGTCCATCATGCCCATCGCCCGGCGTTACAGTATCGACGAGCTGCTCGCTGCCTGCCGGCGCCACATCGAGCGCAGCGGACGGCGGATTTCTTTTGAATATTCTCTTTTTGCTGGTGTCAATGACCAGCCAGAGCACGCCCGGGAACTGGCGCGCCGCCTCAAGGGGATGCTGTGCCATGTCAACCTGATCCCTGCCAATGAATTTGACGGTGGTTCACACCGCCAGAGTGACCGCCGCCAGGTTGAGCAGTTCCAGCAGATCCTCACTAGTGCCGGCATCAATGCCACCATCCGGCGTGAATTGGGCGCCGATATCAACGCTGCCTGCGGTCAGCTAAGGAGAACGCTCGAAGCATGACAGAGCCAATCAAGTTTGCTGCGCAAAGTCACACCGGACTGGTCCGGGACAATAACGAAGACACTTACGAACTGGTTTATCCAGGACCCGGCTATCCTCTGGCCCTGATCCTGGCTGACGGGATGGGCGGCCACAGCAAGGGCGAAATTGCCAGTGAACTTGCGGCCGATTTTGTCGCCAGTTTTCTGCGTGAGTATTTGCTCAGTCCGCGATCGCCGGCGGAGATCGCGCGGCAATTGCAAGAACTGGTCAAAAAAGCCAATGTCAAAGTTTACCTCAGTTCACTTGATGATAAAGAAAACCAGGGGATGGGGACCACCCTGACGGCCGCCATCCTCTTGCCTGACCGGTTGATCACCGCCCATATCGGTGATTGCCGCGCCTATATCCTGAAGGAAGACCAGCTGCGTCAGCTGACTGTGGACCATACCCTTGTCCAGGAGATGGTTGATGCCGGCAGCCTTACAGCCGCAGAGACCCGGACCCATCCGCGGCGCAATGTCCTGACCCGGGCTCTGGGTTTTCCGGATTTTGTCAACCCCGACATCACTGAAACACCAGTTGCAGCAGGGGACCGCATTCTATTATGTAGCGACGGTTTGCATGGATTTGTTCCTGATGACCAGATCAACCTTCTGGCCAAGGCCGGAGAGACGCCATCTGACGTTGTCCACTCGCTGATCCAGGCAGCCCTGACGGCTGGTGGCGAAGACAACGTGACGATCCTGTGCGCCTTTGTTCCGGGCCAGCCAGCCCAGGAGGTGCGGCCATGAACCGGGTTAATCGCCATCTGGCTGCCGGAGACTGGATCAGCAACCGCTTTGCCATCGTCCGGCCGATTGGCCAGGGCGGCATGGCCCACGTCTATCTGGCGACCGACCAGGCTACGCAGGAAAACGTTGCCATCAAGGTCATGAAAGATGACCTGTCCAACGACCAGGAATTCATCAAGCGCTTCGACACCGAAGCCAAGGCAGCCTCCAGCCTCGATCACCCCAACATCATCAAGGTGCTTGGCTACGGTCAGGACGGCGATCTGCGCTACATCGTCCAGGAATATGTCGAAGGCATGACCTTGAAGGAACTGATTGGCGAATACGGTGCCCTCGACTACACGATTGCCGTGCCGCTGGCGATCCAGATCGGACTGGCCCTGGAGCATGCCCATCACCGCGGGGTTGTCCATCGCGACATCAAGCCGCAGAACATCCTGATCACCCGCGACCGGATCGCCAAAGTCACCGATTTCGGCATCGCCCGCGCCACCAATGCCAACACGATCACCCTGACCAGCGGTGTGGCGTATGGTTCTGTCCACTACTTTTCCCCGGAACAAGCCCGTGGCAGTCTGGTCGGAGAACAATCCGACATCTATTCACTGGGCATCCTGATGTACGAAATGCTGACCGGGAAAATGCCCTTTGACGGGGACACTTCCGTTTCCGTCGCCATCAAGCACCTCCAGGAACTGCCACCTGTGCCATCCAAACTGGTGCCTGGCATTCCCCACGGCCTTGACCAGATCGTCATGAAATGCATCCAGAAATCGGTCGAGAAGCGCTACGTCGATGCCAGGGAACTGGTCGATGAACTGGACGCTTTCCTGGTCGATCCCTCAGGCGTTTATGGCGTGATCAGCGGCCAGGCCGATTGGGAAGGCAATACCACGGCCATTGGCCTGCAAAATTCGTACGAATCCAATTTTGGCAAATTGCGTGAAGTCGAACGGGCCATCAATGAGCGCCGCCGCCTCAGGACCCGCGACACCGCGATCATGGTGGCGATCATCGTCGTCTCGATCACCATTCTGATCACGATCTTTTCCCTGAGCTGGCAGAAAATCAGCGCCAGCCTGACCACCAAGACCGTCTTGGAATACCAGATCGAAAATTACGTCGGCCAGACCTATGATTCAGTTGCAAACAGACTCAGCGATGCTGGTGTCAAGTATTCCGTCCGCTACGTAACAGATTCTTCGGTCCGGGAAGGCTATGTGGTCGACCAGACACCGGGCGAGGGTGTCTCGATCCGGCCTGGCAGCACCACGATCACTTTGTATGTCAGCGGCGGCCAGAACCTCATCACCATTCCGGACTACACCAGCCGCACGGTGGCAGAAGCCAAGGCGGAACTGGAGCAGATGTACGGCTTCAAGGTCGACATCGTCTACGAATTTTCTGATCTTGCCAAGGAAAAAGTGATCAAGACGATCCCCTCGGCCGGGCAGAGCATTGCCAGTGGCAGCGCTGTGACACTGGTTGTAAGTGACGGCAGCCCGATGGTCACCATGCCGAATTTGACCGGCATGAACCTGGCGGTGGCCCAGGCGGAAATTGTCCGCAACAACCTGGTTAATGGACCCACGGTCAACATCAATCCGATTTTTGACCCGGTTACCGGCCAGCCGGTCGGGTTCCCCCTCGAGCAGCTGTTTGTCATCAACCAGGAGATCGCTCCCGGCACCTCCATCATTGCCCAGACGGTGATCAAAATCACCTATGGCACTTTGTCCGACTATGTCTTCCACTTGGGCTCCTATCCACCTGGCTATGTCCCAGCCGAGACACCCCCACCTGTTGAAACAGCTCCGCCAGCCTGAACGATGACATCAGAAAACGGACAGCTCGAGACCGTGGGCGATTTCAGCCCGGCCAGAATAATCAAAGGTGTCGGCGGCCAGTATGTGCTAGCTGGCCTGGATGGAACGACTGGCGTGGCCAGCGCCCGCGGCCTGTTCCGCAAAGATGGCCTGACACCGACCCCGGGCGACTTTGTCGAGGTGATTCCCAGCGGCGATCCCGACATTCCCTGGCGCATCCTGAAAATCCTGCCGCGCAAAAATGAACTGGTCCGGCCGACCATTGCCAATCTTGACTGCCTGATCATCACCTTATCCTCAACCGATCCCGCCCCCGATTTCCAGCTGGCAGACAAGCTGCTCACCGTCTGCTGGCTGAATCAGATCGAACCGATCCTGTGCATCACCAAAACCGACTTGCCCGATAACCAGGCGGACCAGATCGCCCAGGCCTACAAGCCATCCGGTGTAACCATCGTCCGGACCAATCCTGACGACGGTGCCAGTCACGACTATTTGCGCCACCTGCTCAATGGCCGGGTGGTCAGTTTCGCCGGCCAGTCCGGCGTTGGCAAATCCACCTTGCTCAACCAGTTGTTTGGTGTCGAAAAAATGGAAACAGGTGAAGTCAGCGACCGGATCGGCCGCGGCCGCCACACCACCCGCCACGTCGAACTATTCCCGTTTTCGGGCGGCTATCTGGCAGACACACCAGGCTTTACCTCCTTCGAATTATCTGAATTCGGGGTCACGGGTTCAGACCTTGAGACTGGCTACCCGGAAATCAAGGCCATCGCGGACCAGTGCCGTTTCACTGGCTGTCGTCATCTGGGAGAATTGGGCTGTGCGATCGATCGTGCTACAATAGATCCCGGTCGACTGGCCCGCTATCGCCAGTTCCGCGCCGAACTGGACCTGATCAAACCCTACAACCAGCCCCGCAACTCGACCCAGCCTAAAAATCCCAGCCAGCCGCGCGGCCGCACCCGCCGCTGAAAATAGCACCTGGAGGCTTCCCATGATTGACCGCTACAACAAAAATTCCAAAGAGATCATGCTCTGCCCATCGATCCTGTCCGCTGATTTCGCCGCTCTCGGCGCAGCCGTCGAGCTGGTTGCCGATACCGCCGACATCGTCCATGTCGATGTCATGGATGGCCACTTTGTACCCAACCTGACCCTGGGCCCACCCGTGCTGGGTGCCATCCGCAAACGCACCAGCCTGCCGCTGGACGTCCACCTGATGGTGACCAACCCGACTGACCTGATCGAGGCCTTTGCCCAGGCGGGTGCCGACACCCTCGTCGTTCATGCCGAGGTTTGCACCCACTTGCACCGGGCCATCCAGCAGATCCGTGCTCTTGGCGTCACCCCGGGCGTTGCGATCAATCCGGGCACCCCCCTGGAAGCTCTCGATGAAATCCTGCCCTACATTGACATGGTACTGCTGATGACAGTCAATCCCGGCTTTGGCGGCCAGAAATACATCCCGACCATGACTGATAAAATCCGCCGCCTGCGTAAGAAGATCGACGCCCTCGATCTGGACATCCATATCCAGATCGACGGTGGTGTCGGCCTGGACAATATTCGCGAAAATGTCGCCGCCGGGGCCAACATGATCGTCGTTGGCAGCGCCTGCTATGCCAAGCCGGATCCAGCCGCCGCCCTGGTCGAACTGCGCGCAGCAGCCCGCTGAGCCATTTGCGCATGAGCCGATTGGCCGATAAAGCCCGATATCGCATCGTGATCGTCCTCAGTGGCCAGATCGCCAGTGAGGACGGTTTTTGCGATTTGGTCCAACGCCAGGATTTGCTGATCTGTGCCGACGGCGGCGCTCGCCATCTCCATCGGATCGGCCGGCTGCCCGACCGGCTGGTCGGCGACCTCGATTCGATCGATCCGGCCGATCTGGCCTGGATCGAACAGCAACAGGTGCCGATCGTCCGGTTCCCCAGCGTCAAGGACGAAACAGATGCCGAGCTGGCGGTTGAAGCCAGCCTGGATCTGCTGTGTGAAAAAAGGGGGCTTGCGCGTGAGACCTTATCGCCTGCAGATGTCGAGCTCATTTTTCTAGCCGTACTGGGTGGCAGGCCCGACCATGTCCTGGCCAACCAGCTGATGGCCGTCAAACTGGCCGAACGAGGCTTTTCTGTCCTGCTCAGTGACGGCCAGAGCCGGATGATCCCGGTGGCAGGTCCGGCCCGCCTGTCTTTGGAACTGCCCGCCAAACCCGTCCAGACCTGGGCTATTTCCGCCATCCCCATCAGCCCAACCATCTCAGGCCTTAGCTACACCGGACTGAAATACCCCCTCGACCACGCCACCCTCGAACGCGGCAGTTGCCGCGGCGTCAGCAACCGGCCCGTCGCCAGCCAGCCCATCGAGGTCGATCTCGAATGCGGCTCCATGCTTGTAATTATCACACCCGAGGTCTGAACCCGAAAACAAACATTAAAAAGGCTGGAACCTGTGGCGACATCAATCGCCTCAAGTGCCAGCCTTTGTCGTGCATCCAGTCAGTGCAAGCGTCTGTTCAGATCAGGCCAAATTCCTTGCCGATCGCAAGCCAGGCCGGCGCGGAACGCTCGATCATGTCATCCGGTACGGCGAAGCAGAGCCGGAAAAAGCCCGGGAAGCCAAAGCCTTTGCCTGGAACGACCAGGACATTATGTTTGGCGCAGGCCTGAATAAAAGCCATGTCATCTTCAATCGGACACCGGACAAAGAAATAGAGACCACCTGCCGGTTTTTTGACATCCAATCCGGCAGCATGGAGAATGTCATAGATCCGGTTGCGGCGCTGTTCATATCGGGCAATGTCCACTTTGGCGTCAATCGCCAGTTTGACAACTTGCTGGAACAGGGAAGGGGCATTGATGAAGCCCAGCATCCGATTGCATTGGCCAGCTGCGGTGACCAGATTTTCAAAATCTTCACAGCGCGGACTAATGCAGAGGTAGCCGATCCGTTCGCCGGGCAGGGACAATGTCTTGCTCCAGCTGGTGCAGACGATGCTCTGTTCAACATATTTCAACGTACTGGGTGTTGCCTGGCCATCGTAGGTCAAATCTGCATAGGGTTCATCAGAGATCACATAAATCGTCTGGCCTGAATCTTGCAGGGTCTGGTTCAGTTCCTGCAGGGTTTCCACCGGATAGATGACACCAGATGGATTGTTGGGCGAGTTGATGATGATCGCCTTTGTCCTGGGTGTAATCGCCCGTGCGATGGCCTGGAAATCGGGCAGCATGGTTTGCGGGTTGCTAGGGACAATGACAGGCTTGCCGCCCTGGTTGCGAACGTAATTCAGATAATCAACAAAATAGGGGGCCAGGATCAGAACCTCATCATCGATATCCAGGATGGATTTCATGATGACGTTCATGGCACCTGCAGCCCCGACCGTCATGCAGATGGAATCAGCCTTGACAGGCAATCCACTGGCTGTGGCTTGTTTATTTGCGATCGCTGCACGCACATCTGGATAACCAGGGTTGCTCATATAGGCATGCAGGCCATTGGGCGCGCCGATCGTCAAAGTTCGGATAGCCTCGAGAACTTCCTGCGGTGGTTCCAGATCAGGATTACCTAAGCTGAAATCATAGACATTTTCTTCACCAAACTGTTTTTTCAGACGGATTCCTTCTTCGAACATTTTTCGGATCAGTGAGCCGTCTTTAATGTTTTGTTTCATGTAATTGGAAATCATGACGGGTCCTCCATGGGTTTTCCAGAATCTTGATGAGTCTCATAAGATCATACTTGAACCTTGCTGCATGAGCAAGTTCATTCCTGAGGGATATGAGCGGCGGAAAACGGCATAAACGCTAAAAAATATTTTGCAAAAAGAAAATAACCTTTGAAATACCTGAATTAAAACGTTATAATTAATAACAATCATCTGAAAAGAAGGTAAACACATGAGTAAATCGACAACCCTCAAACAACTGATCCTTCAGAAGGAAATCCTGGTTTTGCCAGGAGCGCACGACGCCCTGAGTGCCAAGATTGCCCAGCAGGCGGGATTCAAGGCTGTGACCATGGGTGGCTACCCAATAGCCGCCAGCTACCTGGGCCAGCCGGACGTCGGCTACCTGACCATGACCGAAATGGTCGATAATGGCAAGCGGATGGCGGCTGCGATTGATGTCCCGCTCCTGTGTGACGGTGACACCGGTTATGGCAATGCTCTAAGTGTTATGCGGACCGTCCGGGAATACGAAAAAGCAGGTGTCGCTGGCGTCTTTTTCGAAGACCAGGAATGGCCCAAGCGCTGCGGGCACATGGAAGGCAAGCGGGTCATTCCCATGGCTGAGCATTGCAAAAAGATCGAAGCAGCTGTCAAGGCCAAACAAGATCCGGACTTTGTCATCACGGCCAGAACCGATGCACGGGCTGTCAATGGCCTGGAGGATGCAATCCGGAGAGGGAAAGCCTACGCCAAGGCAGGGGCTGACCTGATTTTTATTGAGGCCCCACAATCTCTGGATGAATTGAAATACATCTGCGCTGAGATCAAAGCCCCCAAAATGGTCAACATCGTCGAACACGGCAAGACGCCGTCCCTCACCGCCAAGGACTTTGAAGCCATGGGATTTGCGGTCGTCGTGTATCCGCTCTCTTCCCTCTATGCAACGGCCAAAGTGCTGACTGAACTCTATGCAACCATGCTGAGTGATGGAACGTCGAAGAATTTCGAAGACCGCATGATCACCTTTGCCGAATTCAATGAGTTGATCGGACTTTCCGAATACAAAAAACTGGAAGAACAATTCCTGACACAGGAAACTTTGCAGGCCAAATACGGCAAAACCCATTCATGACTGGGAGGAACCCATTCATAATGGGAAGACCTGGCCGCAGCACAACCGCGATCAGAGACCAGATGCCAGGTAGGGAACAAACAGGGGCATCAGCAGGCTGATCTCCAGAATCATCAGCGCACCACCGATGCGGGTTGAAATAGATGAGAATGGCAAGAGCTGCATCCGGTTGGCAGCGGAAAGAATTGCGATGTCACCGGATCCGCCCACATCACAGGAACAGAGGGCTGCTGTGATGCTCGCTTCGATTGGCCACAATTTGAGCAGCCGACCGAAAAGCATGGCACCGACGACCGCACCCGCTATGCCCATGATGATGATGAAGAAATATTTCAAGGTGAAATAAGCCCAGATTTTGGAAATATCCATCGAAGCGATGCCAATCCCTGCAATCAACGTCGGCAGAAGATTTTTAAGCATGAACTGGAACCAGTCATTGGCCATATCGCAAAAAGCTTCATTGATCAATCCCAGCGATTTTGCCGCGATAGCCAGGATGATCATCCAGGCCAAGGCATGGATTTGCGGGACGATTTCACCAAGGATGGTACCGCCAACCATGAAGGCTAAAGAAATGAAGAGTCCAGCGCCCAGTTTGTGAAGGTCAAGTGGAACCTTTGCTGATTTTGCTTCCATGAAAACGTGATCTGGGGAGTCCATGAGCAGCTTGCCGTTGCCATTCAGCTTGGGAACTCTGGGGCCAAGCTTGTTGAACAGCGCTCCGCTCAGGATGGAAATGACATTGGCGATAGAAGTGAAGCCCAGGAACATCCCGGACATTGCTTTGAAGGAATCATCCTTCATGATGTCGCTGTACATGGCTGGAAGCGTCGCAATCGCTCCAGCAGAACCACCAGACATGGTAGGGGCTCCGACGAAGAAAATCGCTTTCCCGGCACCCACCCCGGTCACCATGCCAGCCAGGGCGAGAAAGAGGATCGCAAAGATCTGTGAGCCAACGATGGTTGGAATGTAGCGGGCGACAGAACCGAGCATGGTTTTGCGGTCCAGCGACAAGATGGAACCGACCAGGATTGCAGCAATGTAAAGATTCTGGAAGCCCCCGCTCATGAAAGTCTTGATATTGTCTTTGACAAACAAGGGGATGAGATTGAAAAAAACCAGTGCCGAACTGCCGAAAAGCGGCAGTACAGTAGCCAGGCCCATGTAATCATTCAGGACCGGGATTTTGTTGCCCAGATAAAAGAAAATTCCGCCTATGACCATCAGGTAAGCGATGGTGCCAACATAATCACCAGGCAGGAAACCGGCATAGAGGTCGGCTGCCTGTTTGACGGCAGGAACATCACTGGCACTGTCGATGACATTTGCGGCTGGAGAAAAACCCCAGTAAGCTGCAAACAAGACAATCAAAGCGAGTCCTGCAAAAATGGGCAGATTAAAGCCGTAGATTTTATTGCTCTTCAAGAGTCCCATATCCTGCCTCCAGTTTAAACAAATTCGCAGGGGTCTGTCAGAAATATAATATTTAGTATAAAACGATTGAGTCTAAAAACAATCAAGGCTGTACAGACCCCGTTTTCTGTTTGGTTTTCAGGTAATTCAGGGCACCCCCCAGTTTTAGGACATCTTTGTCAAAGGGTGAGACATCAAGCGAGGTCTTGATTATACGTTGATCAGGACCGATCAACACGTCGACTTCGAAGCGATCGACCTGCTCCTGGACGGATTCAATGACGATCCGGTCCTCCTGTTCAACCAGCTGGTAGTCCTCTTTGTTCTTGAACACCAGCGGCAGAATGCCATAATTGATCAAGTTTTCCTTGTGGATGCGGGCGAAGGACTTGGCGATCACCGCTTCGACACCCAGGAACATGGGCAGCATGGCTGCATGCTCCCGGCTGGATCCCTGGCCGTAGTTCTCCCCACCGACAATGACCGAGTGGCCCAGAACCTTGGCCCGCTGGACAAAGGTCGGATCCAGATAGCAAAAGGTGTATTCGGCAAACTCGGGAATGTTGGCGATGTGCTTGAGAATGTTCGATCCACCCGGGATGATGTCGTCGGTCGTGACATTGTCGCCCAGTTTCAGGACAACACCAGCTTCGATCCGGTCTGGCAAGGCTCCGCGCAATGGGATAGGAGAGATGTTGGCTCCCCGCACGACCTCAACCGCTTTTCTTTCTGCATCAGGCAGCGGCGTCAGGAGGAGGGTCTGGTCCAATTTGTATGTATCTGGCTCGCGAATGGATTTCAGTTCGGAAACATCCATCAAGTCACGTGGATCGGTCAAAACACCCATGACGGCTGTCGCGGCAGCTGTTTCCGGGCTGGCCAGGTACACGGAAGCGTTGTTGTTGCCACTGCGGCCAAAGAAATTCCGGTTGGAGGTGCGTACGGAGACACTGTTTGTGAACGGAACCTGGCCGATGCCGATACAGGGGCCGCAGGCCGCTTCCAGTATCCGGGCCCCAGCCAGCACCAGGTCATTCAGGATGTTGTCAGCAATCAATTGTTCCAGCACTTGCCGCGAACCAGGTGCGATGGTCAGGTCAACATCGGGATGGACCTTGCGGCCCCGGAGAACCCGGGCGGCTTTGGAAATGTCGGAATAGGATGCGTTGGTGCAACTGCCGATGAAGACGGAGTTGACCTTGACGGAACCCACCTGGCGGACTTTTTCGACCCGGTCAGGCATATGGGGCTGCGCGACCAGCGGCTCCAGACTGCTTAGATCGATCGCAATCACTTGGTCGTAGGCTGCGTCCGAATCTGGCAGCAGCTCAATCCAGTCGCCAGCCCGGCCCTGGGCGGCCAGATACTGATGTGTCACTTCATCGCTGGGGAAAATGCCAGTCGTTGCGCCCATTTCGATCGACATGTTGGCGATCGTGGCCCTTTCCGGAATACTCAGGCTTGACACCGCATCACCCGTGAACTCGATAATGGAGCCGATTCCGCCCTTGACCGTGAGGACGCGCAGGATTTCCAAGGCGATGTCCTTGGCCGTAACCCCGGCATTCAGATGTCCAGTCAATCGAACATTCATGACTTTGGGCTGGTTCATGCGGAAACCTTCGCCCAGCATGGCTTTGGCAACACTGAGCCCGCCACTGCCGATCGACAGCATCCCCAGCGCCCCGGAGGTCGGTGTATGGCTGTCAGCTCCCAGCATGATCTGTCCGGGCCTGGCGAATTGCTGGCAGTGCAGGAAATGGCAGATCCCATTGCCTGGCTTGGAAAAATGCAGGCCATAGCGTTGGGCGACCGTTTTCAGGTAATGATGGTCATCCGAATTTTCAATCGATGTTGCCAAGGTGTTATGGTCACAATAAATCACGGAAACCGCGGTCTGGACATGGTCAGCCTCGACTGTTTCGAGCACTTGGCCGGCCATGATGCCGGTCAGGTCGTGGCACAGGGTCTGGTCGACATTGACGGTTATGGTCGGATCATCCTGTCCATCTGTGTTCAGGAGATGGCTGGCGATGATTTTCCCAGTGATACTAAAGCCCATTTGATCCTCCTTAATCCAGCTTGATACGGTCAACGGTCAGGGTTCCCATTGCTTCAGTATCAACGAGCTGATAACCTTCTGTGAAGATATCCCTGGTGCGATAACCGTCTGCCAGGACACGCTCGATGGCACGATCCACCGCTGCAGCTTCTTCCTTGAGTCCGAGACCAATATCCAGCAGCATGGTGACGGCCGCGATCGTGGCCAGGGGATTGGCAATGCCCTTGCCAGCGATGTCAGGCGCTGTGCCATGGATGGGTTCAAACAGGCCGAAATTCCCGCTTCCGAGACTGGCCGATGGCAACATGCCAATGGAACCTGTGGCTACGGCGGCGATATCGGAAAGAATATCGCCAAACATGCATGTGGTTACGACAACGTCATACTGGGCAGGGTTGCTGGCTATCTCCATCGCCATCTTGTCGACAAATACATTTTTAAGCTCCACATCCGGGTATTCTTCTGCCAGCCTGTTGGCTGTTTTTCGCCACAGCCGCGAGCTTTCCAGGGCATTGGACTTGTCAGCACTGACCAGTTTCTTGCGCCGGCTTTGCGCCATTTCAAAAGCCTTTCTCAAGATGCGTTCGATTTCCATTTCCGAGTAGCATTCGGTGTCAAACGCTTCGAGTCCCTTGCTGCCTGTACGCAGTCCTTTGGTGCCATAGTACATGCCGCCGGTCAGGTCGCGGATGATCATCAGGTCCATGCCTTGCTCGAGGACTCGGGATTTGAGAGGAGACCGCTCTTCGAGCGCCTGGTAGATTTTGGATGGACGTAGATTGGCGTAGAGATCAAATGAGCGCCGAATCAGTCCCAGGCCTTTTTCTGGCCGAATCTCGGACGGCAAATTATCCCATTTGGGTCCACCGACTGCACCAAACAAGATGGCATCACATTGACGAATTTCTGCAATGGATGATTCGAGCAAGGGCACCCCGTGCACATCGATGCAGGATCCGCCGGCCAGAAAATGCCGGAAATGGATTGTGTGATTGAACACAGACGCGACTTTCTCCAGGGCCTTGACCCCTTCACGGATCACATCCACACCGATTCCATCTCCAGGGATCACAGCAATGTTGATTTCCATTTTTCCACCTCCTTGAATTTTTGGTATGTAAAAGAGACACGATCAGTTCTTGCTGACTGATTCGCTTTGAAAGAATTGAATCATAGCAGTTTGTTCTTGAATGCTTCTGACTAAATTTGGCGGATCGAGTAATTCACCCGATTGATCTTCTTCTCGGCCCGGTTGGCAAAGAATTTCTCGGCGATCTGCGGGAAGGCCAGGTAGCTGAGGACATCCTCATCACTCTCGGCGATTCCGGCCAGCTTCAGCTTGGCAGCCTCGAATTCCGGCGCCAGGGTCTCGGCATAGCGGCCGGTGATCGGCTGCTCGTCACCGAGGACCTTCTTGATCAGGTCAGGGTCAACGGTGCCGGGGGCTTTGCCGTATTCGCCGCGGATGTAGGCTTTGACTTCCTTGGAGATGTTCTTGTAGCGTTCGCCGACCAGGACATTGGTCGCGGCCTGGACACCGACCATCTGGCTCATCGGGGTGACCAGTGGCGGGTAGCCGAGGTCGGCCCGGACGCGCGGCGTCTCGGCAAGCACCTCGGGCAGGCGGTCGATCGCGTTTTGCTGCTTGAGCTGCGAGACGAGGTTCGACAACATGCCGCCCGGAATCTGGTAGGTCAGGGCGTCGGTATCGGTGCTCAGGACATAGGGGTCTAAAAGGCCGGAGGCGACGTATTTGTCCTTGACCGGCTTGAAAAAGTCGTTGATCTGCTTGAGCACGTCTTCCTTGAGACCGGAGTCGTAGCCCATCTGTTTCAGGGCATAGTTCAGGGATTCGGTGGCCGGCTGCGAAGTGCCGCCCGAGAAGGAGGAGATCGCGCAGTCGATGCAGTCGGCACCCGCTTCGACGGCCTTCAGGT
>Ga0209269_1000163_pt1 | contig 95979 bp, 90 predicted proteins | sample MTBAKMMethaMetaG_FD_187455 | JGI IMG/M metagenome (GOLD analysis project Ga0209269, IMG submission 187455) | Enrichment culture microbial communities from Arthur Kill intertidal strait, New Jersey, USA, that are MTBE-degrading - MTBE-AKM (Arthur... | ecosystem: Environmental > Aquatic > Marine >...
CACTTAGGCAGCTCGTCGGTCCTGACCGATGCCAACGGCAGCCGGATCGAGTCGGCGGAGTATCTGCCCTTCGGCCGGATCCGGGAATACGCCGGCACCTGGACCACGGACTACAAGTTCACGGACCAGGAGATGGACACCGAATCGGGGTTTTACAACTTCAACGCGAGGCTCTACGACCCCACCTTAGGAAGATTCATCTCCCCGGATTCCATCGTCCAGGATCCCTACGATCCCCAGATCCTGAACCGCTACGCATACTGCCGGAATAATCCCCTCGTCTATATCGACCCGAGCGGCCATTTTTTTGGAACGGGTTTCATCGTCGGCGCGATCCTTGGTGGAATATTTGCGGCGGTGCAAAACAATTGTGATGTCGGATCCATATTGCTCGGAGCTACTATTGGAGGCATTTCCGGCGGTGTCTTCACCGATGTCAGTGGTTATGTTTCCGGGGCAATCGGTAAAACCATAGGTGGTACACTAATTTCCAGCGCTGCCGGTGGTATCGCGGCAGGGGCGACGGCAGGGGGACTGACTGCTGTGTTTAACTCCGGGAACATCTGGGAGGGAATAACGAGCGGTGCCGGCATGGGGGCCATAAGCGGAGCGGCTTTCGGTGCCATAGCCGGTTATTATGGAGAACTGTGGACGTTGGGTCGTGTGGCTCTTCACTCAGTGGCCGGCGGTGCTGTAGCCGCATTGTCAGGGGGAAGCGTGGACAAGGGAGTTCTCATTGCCCTGGCGATGGCATCGGCGGCTTATACTTACAACAGGTTGGTGAATTATGGTGCAACATGGGAACCGGGGGAAGGCGTGGTTTCGAAGGGGCAAAACGACTCTCCTTCTGACAATAGGATTAACATCGGATTTGCCACAAGGACGCCGGGTAAAGGATTTTGGGATGAAGGCGGCCCTGTCTCGTTTTATCTGAACCGGATTCGTGGAATTAACGCCGTTGCGGGGCTTCATGATAAATTTCAGGTGGCACTGACTTCTTTGGGGCTCAGAGAGATATTGAACGTGCCGGGCATGATCCCTGCCGCGGCCATCACCTATCCCGCCCTGATGGCATCGGACATGGAAAGCACGGTGATGATGTATATTCTGCAGAAGCGAAAGTAACTCCTCTTCACGAAAGGAAAGGAGACAGCCTGTTCATGTTCAGAAATCTGATATCCGCATTATGTTTTTTCTTCCCGACCATGTGTTTGCTTCGCTGGCTTATTACCGTGAGAAATCATGCGTCTGAATGTACATTGATAAATTAAAGTCAATCATTATAGAAGTGGATATTACAGGTTCAAGGAGAGCTACACATGTGGCGAATTACGATTTGTTTGCTATTGAGTTTTGTAACTTCAGCTTGCAGTACAACTCCGGGAGATGCCGCACGCAGAGGGGGACATTATCAGCAAGCAGCTCATCTTTATGAAGCTGGAGCAAAACAAGGAAACCCATTAGCCGCACAGGAGTTAGCCAACCTTTACAACCTGAGTCCGGGGTTGCCGGAAGATCATAAAAAAGCGGTTTATTGGTACAAGAATGCCATTGAGCTTGGCGACATTCCATCGTACTGGCTTATTGGTGTAATATATCGTGATGGAAATGGAAATGTCCCGAAAGATTATGGGTTAGCTGAACAGTATTTTTTGAAGGGGGCAGAAAAAGGACATCACTATTCCATTTACGCTCTGGCAGGAATGTACGCTGAAAAACTTACCAATACGTCTGATGATATTGAAGGTTTAAAGTGGCTAAATATTGTCACCGCATTTGCAACCTCATGCCCAAGAACAAATGAGGGATGTCAGTATATTTTGAGAGACCCCAAGGGAGTGAGAGAAACCCTGGAATCACGGATGAGCCCTGGTCAAAAACAAAAAGCCAAAGAGTTATCGGATAATTGGATCCGAGATTGGAAACAGAAATAATATAGAACCGAAAATTCTATTTCCAGGGGGTTATATGAAAAATACAGGTTTTGCCGTGGTCATTTTTCTTCTGTGTTTTCTGGGCGGCTGCGTCAGTGCCGTCGATCATGCCGGTGAAGTGGCACAGGCCCTTCCCGGCGACCGGTTGACCGTCGGGACGGTCCAGAAGGAGATCCGGGTAGGGATGTCGGGCGCCGAGGTGGCCCAGGCTCTGGGATCGCCGAATATCGTGTCGACGGACGAGAAGGGCCGTGAAGTCTGGATCTACGACAGGCTCGCCACCGATCGGGCCTATTCCGCCAGCCGGGGCGGCGTTTCGGCCCTCATATTGGGCATCCTGACCGGCGGGTCCGGCGCCCTGGGAGGCGGTGCGGCCCCGGGGTATTCGAAGGAGGCCGGGGCGGAGTCCACGAGCCAGCGGACGCTGACGGTCATCATCAAATTTGACGAGGGAAAAAGGGTGAGGGATTTCGCCTATCATTCTTCCCGGTTCTGAGGTCACGGCCGTGAGCGTTTACAGAAAACAGGTCAAGTTGCTGTCGATCACTCTTTCTCTCCTTTTACTTGCGGCCTGCCAGCCGAAGATTCCCAGGGAAGCCCTTTTGCTGACGCCGGAATCGTTGAAACACAGGCAACTGCAGACTCGGCGATTCGAGACGGCCGACGAAAAAAGAATTCTCTCGGCCTGTGCGGCCCTGCTCCAGGACCTGGGATTCACCATCGATGAATCAGAAACGGAATTGGGTGTCCTGGTGGGATCCAAGATGCGAAGTGCCGTCGATGCCACACAGATCGTCGGCGCCGTACTGTTTGCCGTCCTCTCCGGGGTGGTCATATCGGTGGATAAAGAACAACTGATGCGGGCCTGCGTGGTGACCCGGCCCGCCGGTCCTGATTGTCACGCCTTGCGTGTGACCTTTCAGCGGATTGTGTTCAATACCATGGGGCAGGTTTCACGCAGGGAAATGATCAACGATATCAAGATATACAACGATTTTTTTGAAAAACTTTCGAAATCCGTTTTTCTGGAGGCCCAGGGCGTATGATGCGAGATGTTTTCGGGATTTGGAGGTGGGGAGGCATATTCTTCTCCCTTTTTTTCCTTTCTTCTTGTGCGACGACCCATGAAAGGCTGATGGATTCGGGCATGAGCCAGATTCAGTTGAGAAACATGCAAAGCCGGGTGTTCGAAACGGCGGACAGGGAAAGGACGATGCGCACGGTCATCGCGACCCTCCAGGATCTGGGATTCATCATGGACAAGGCCGATTTCGACCTGGGATCGGTGACGGCGACAAAATTGAACACTTATGCGCTTAGAATGACCGTCACGGTTCAGCCGAGGGGGGAATCGCACCTGGTGGTGCGGGCGAATGCCCAGTTCAACATCGAGCCGGTGATCGACCCGGAACCCTACCTGAGGTTTTTTACCTCTCTCGAAAAGGCCATGTTCCTGGAGGCCCGGGAGGTGGAGTGATGCCTCAAAGCCGGGTAGGAAAAGATGTGTCATGTCGATCGAAATCAACGCCACGGAACGTGTGGCGGCTTTCGCCCTCTATCACGCAGGATATTCTTTGTCCAGGCCGTCACGAGTGGTGGTTTTGTCCGCCTGGGACGTGGGGTGGTGAGTCGGTTACTTTCCACGAAAGAGAGCGGCGACGGGGATCAGGTGCGTATTGTCGATTGTTCTGTATTCTTCGCCCTGATAAAAGAGGAACCGTTTGACCTTGATCTTCTTTTCGGGTTCGAAGTTTTCGAGGTTTTTGATGTCTTTGCCGCCCGGTTTCCGGGTGGACTTGATTTCAACGGCGTAGAGGGTGTCTGCCAGTTCGAAGATGAGATCGACTTCGTGTCCTGCGGCGCTTTTGTAGTAATAAATGCGGTCTGTCGGAATGTATCCCAATTTCCGGCGTTTTTCCAGTTCGGAGATGACGAAACTTTCCAGAAGCGCGCCTTGGCCGACGGGAATGTTGAGGCTGTGGATGATGCCGTTGTCGGTAAAGTAGGTTTTGGTGGCTTTCAGGAATCGCTTGGCCGGGCCGTAGTGATAGCCCTGCAATTGAAAGGTGAGCTGGGCCTGGCCCAGGGCGTTGAGGTATTTTTTTGCCGTGGGGTGGCTGACGCCTGCTTCTCTCGCAAAATTAGTTACTTCCAGGTGTGATCCCAGGCTGTGTGCGAGGTTGTGTAAAATGCCCAGAAGACCTCCTAAATTTTCGATGTTGGAAAGCTGCATGAGGTCCCTGGTAAAAAAGGTGTTTTTGTAGCGAATCAATGTTTCCTGTTTTTCCGTTTCTGTTTCACAGGTGAGGACTTCGGGAAACTGGCCATAAGTCATGGCTTTATCCAGTAATCGATTTCCTTCTTTGATGTGGAGAGGGTTCGCCTGTTCCGTAAAAATGGCATGGGTCGGTGGACCCAGTTCTTCACCCCAGCAGGCCGTGGGCAGGGACAGGATGTCAACCCTCCCGGCAAGGGTGTCCGCGGCGGCGTCCACAAGGCCGAGTGTGCTGGAGCCCGTCATTAAAAAGAAGGCCCTGTCCTGGTCAATAGCATGCTTCACGGCAATGGTGAGCCGGGGACACCGCTGAATTTCATCGATTATACCCGACGCGCCCAGATCCTGAATAAAGCCCTTGGGGTCCCTTTCGGCCCAGTCAAGGTAATCCAGATCGTCAAGGGTGGTGTATCTCAGTTTCGGATACCGCTGCCTGAGAAGGGTCGTCTTTCCCGAGCGGCGGGGACCGATCAGCAGACAACTTCTATGTGATGAAAGTACGAGCCATCGTGTAAACATAGTTGCAATATAGCATGGATATTCTTAAAGTCAAGTTTAGGAATTCATTTGAAATGATGAGTTTAAATTTTTTTCGGTCAATGTGCCATGAGAAAGGGAAAAACATTGTAAAACATGTTCCATCGTCGCAGCCGGGGGAGATCACCCCTTGATGAGGGTCCTGGGATCGATGGCCGCTTCCGGGTTTTTCAGCCGGAACCGCCAGCGGCAGTAAAGGTCCTCGGGGTGGGGATCCGGGGGGGCGAAATCGCAGGTCACCTCGATCCGGTCGTCGATCACCCGGGCGAAGCTTTCGAATTCCCCCCGGTGCATGTCCCGGCAGTCGAATTCGGGCAGACCTCTTTTTTTGCGGGCGGCCTGGGTGGCGCAAAGGGGGACCCGGATGATCACCTCGTCCTCCCTTTCTTCGATGTCGTATTCGATGAGGATGGTCCAGGGGAAATACCGGAGGGCCTTCACGAAACCCCCCAGGCCTTTTTCCCGGATGGAAAAACGTTCGATCAGGTCCTTCGCGGCCATGGAAGGGACCCGTCCCCAGACCCGCCGGTTGATTTCTTCCGCTGTTTTCTGGTCGAACATATCGGTGATGTTCAAAAACCAGAAGGCGTCCATGACCCGGTAGTGCCACAGAAGAAATTCGATATATTTCCTCAAGCTGCTTTCGGTCATGTTCTTGAAGACGGACATGTCCATGGTTTGTCGCCCTCCTTTTGATGAACAGGTGGAATGTCAGTATGTAGTAATGTTGTCAATAAGCAGTTGTCAATAAGCAGAATTGACACGATCTGTCTCACAGGTTAAAATATAACCGGTGATTTTACAAATTTTGTTGCTGTTCGTCTTGCCTGCCGAACGGGTCGGGGAAGGCATCCCGCAGTTTTCCTCCCGGCGGTCGGGTTCGGATATATTTTCGGAGCCGGCGACTTGTTCAGGAGTGGAACCGGTGTCACGATAACGGTTCCCATTGCGAAGAGCTTTTCAAGAAAAACCGGAAGGGGGTGTTCATTATGTTCGAAAAAATTCTTTATCCCACGGATTTTTCGGAAGTCGCCCGGAAGGCCCTCGGTTTCATCGCCCGCCTGAAAGGTGCCGGTTCGGAGGAAATCGTTGTCCTGCATGTCATCGACAGCCGGAATTTCGATGCCCTCCCGAGCCACATGCCCATGGACTTCGTCCAGATCCAGAAGGCCTGGGAGGAAAGGGCGGCTGAGGAAATCAAGGCCATTGCAGGAGAATTGAGGGCCCAGGGCTATCGGGTCAAGGAACGCCTGGAGTCGGGGGTTCCCTTCAGGGAGATTCTGCGGGTGGCGGAAGAGGAAAATGCCTCCGTGATCGTTCTCGGCTCCCACGGGAAAAGCAACATGGCGGAAATGTTTCTCGGGTCCGTTTCCGAAAAGGTCATCCGCAAGTCCCGTAAGCCCGTGCTGGTGGTCAAAAGATAGATGGGAAAGGGGGGCCATGCCGCCTTGCGGGAATCTTTACGGGATCCCGGTGTACGTGGCGGCCTCCCTGGCGGAAAACCGGGAAATCGCCTTCAACGCCGGGACCCGCGACGAGCTGATGAAGCTTTCCTTCCAGGATTATCAGAAACATGTGGATCCGGAAGTCATCCCGCTCAGCGGGGATGCGCCAGGGACCGGCCCGCTACCGTACAGTTCCGGCCTCGTTCCTTTTTCGCCACGTATAGGGCTTCGTCTGCCATTTCGATGAGGTCGTGGGGCGTCCATCTCTTTTCGGGGACCGCCGCCGTCACTCCAAGACTGATGGTGACAAAGGGACTGGCGGAATTCTTTTCGTTGGGAATTTTCAAAGACTCCACGTCCCCTCGTATTTTCTCCGCGATCTCCATGGCGGCGTCGAGGCCCGTTCCCGGCAGGATGACGACGAATTCCTCCCCGCCGTAACGGGCGGCCAGGTCGTCCGATCGGCGTGTGTTTTCCTGCAGAACCCGGGCGACCTTTTTCAGGCATTCGTCTCCTTCCTGGTGTCCGTAAGTGTCGTTGAACCCCTTGAAATGATCGATATCGGCCATGATGAAGGCCATGGGGGTTTTTTCCCGCACGAGACGGTCCCAGTGCCTCTGAAGGTATTCGTCCATGTATCGCCGGTTGGCGATGTGGGTCAACCCGTCCAGGTTTGCCCGTCTCTCGAGTTCCCTGTTGGCCTCCTCCAGTTCACTCGTCCTTTTCGCCACCATTTCCTCCAGGTGTTCCGAATATTCCTGGAGTTTATCATTGGCTTTCTCCAGTTCCGCTATTGTCTCTTCGAGCCGGAACTCACGGGCTTCGATCTTGACCATCATCATGCCGAAGGCTTCCGCCAGTTCCCGGAGTTCGGGAGGCGACGCCCCCTGCGTCATGGAAAAGAGATCCTCCACTTCCATGTCCCGGTAATGGCCCGAGGCAATGGCCTGGGCCAGGGAACTGAGTTTCGAAAGCATGATGGGGATGCTGCAGTCTTCCGGCATTTTCCGTCCTTTCGGATAATAGGCTCCGGGGCCCCTGTGAAGGGGGCTTTCAGGCAGGGGAAGTCCCTCTGCCTTCTCCCTGGGTCCGGATGCGTCACATCGGTGTCCCGGGAGAGTGAAGTATAGGGAAGGCGGGATTTTATGTCAACAATGGAACGCCGTATTTGAGTTCTCCCCCCATCATACCTATATTATGGTCAGAAAAGACAGAAAGGGAACGGCTGAGATGGAATGGCTCATTTTTATCGGTGTCCTTGTTCTCTGGATCGTCATCCAGGGGATTGTCCTCCCTAAAATGGGGATCTCGACGTGAGTGGGGAGCGCCTGCCAGGTGGCGGGTCATGGAAAGAAACCTTCACGGAAGGCGGTCGGGGAAGCCGAAAAATCGAAGGAACCCCTCTGATTCGGCAGCCCGGTGTTTCCCTCCGAAGGGGAGATCTCTGGAAAGGGCATCCTCCATATGTTATAGAAGGAAAAATCCGTGAGGAGGCGTGACGGCATGGCGGAACTTTTGCCGGTCGGAGAGATCGAGCGGGCGGCGGACCTGATTTTTCATTCGAGGAACATCGTGGCGTTCACCGGTGCGGGGATCAGCACCGAATCGGGTATCCCCGATTTCCGAAGCCCGGGGGGCCTCTGGTCCCGGTTCGACCCCTCCGATTTCACCATCGAGAAATTTCTCAATGACGCGGAATCGCGGAAAAAGCAGTGGAAGTTTCTCCTCCAGGGGGGATTCTTTACCCGGGCCGAGCCCAACCGGGCCCACCAGGCCCTGGCCCGGCTGGAAAAAATAGGCAAGCTTCAGGGGATTATTACCCAGAACATCGACAACCTCCACCAGAAGGCGGGAAATACCCCGGAGAGGATTTACGAACTCCATGGAACGATGAACACCGTCCGTTGCATGAACTGCAACCGCCGTTCCCCCATGGCGGAAATCATGGAACGGGTGGCCGGCGGAGAAGAAGCACCGGACTGCCTGGACTGTTCCGGCCTTCTCAAGCCCGATGTCGTTCTCTTCGGCGAATCTCTTCCCGGGGAAGTGCTGTCGGCGGCCGTACGGCAGGCCTCCCGGTGTGATCTCCTCCTTGTCATCGGATCCTCTCTGGTCGTTTACCCGGCAGCCTATATGCCCGTCTATGCCCTGGAAGGAGGCGCCAGACTGGTGATCGTCAACCTTACCGCCACCACCTACGACATCGATTCCCATGTGGTCATCCACGGAAAAGCCGGGGATGTGATGGAGGAAATCATGACCCGGGTGAGCGAAAAGCTCGAGATGTCCGAACCCCTCTGAAAAGGAAGCGACTGTGTGCCTCATCCTTTTTGCCTGGCGATGCCATTCCGACTGTCCCCTGATCCTGGCGGCCAACCGGGATGAATTCTACGAAAGACCCACCGAAGCGGTCCGTTTCTGGGAGGATGCTCCGGAGGTTCTCGCGGGAAGGGATCTCCAGGGCGGAGGGACGTGGATCGGCATCCGCCGGGACGGCCGGTTCGCCGCCATCACCAATTACCGGGCTCCCCGATTCATAAAAACAGGCACCCCCTCCCGGGGCGATCTCATAAAATCCTTTCTGACCGGCAGGGAGGACTTCCCGTCGTTCCGGCAGCGGGTCCGCGACCAGGGATCCCTCTATAACGGATTCAATCTTCTGGCGATGAATGCCGGGGATATGGGCTGCTATTCCAATTTCGGGGAAGACTGGATTTCCGTGACCCCCGGGATCCATGGACTGAGCAACCATCTGCTCGACACCCCCTGGCCGAAAGTAACCCGAGGGAAAAAAGTCCTGGGGGAGATCCTGGCAGACCGCTCGGGACCGGATCCCGAGGCTCTGTTCCGGATGCTCGCCGACAGGACCCGTTTCGACGATGTTCTCCTGCCGGACACGGGAATCGGGATGGAATGGGAACGCGTCCTTTCGTCCATATTTATTCAAAGCCCTGTCTACGGGACCCGCTCCTCCACCATCCTGATTCTTCATAACGACGGGAAGGCGACCTTCATCGAGCGGTCTTTTCAAAGCGGTCCTGATGCCTTCGAAGAAAGGCGGTTCGATTTTACAATTCGAGGAGGGAAGGGATGAATCCCCCCGATAAAACAAAACCGGGGAAGCGGGAGTACCCTGATTATCCGAGAGTGGGGGTGGGGGCCATCGTCATCGAGAAGGACAAGGTCCTCCTGGTCCGCCGGGGGATTGCGCCCAGCCGTGGCCTGTGGGCCATTCCCGGCGGCAGTGTCGAAATCGGCGAAACCCTGAAGGAGGCGGCGGAACGGGAGATCCTGGAGGAGACGGGTGTCCGGATAGAGGCGGGCCGTCCCGTCTATACCTTTGATTTCATCGAGAAGGACGGAGGGGGGAACATCCGTTTTCATTATGTGATCGTGGACCTCGTGGCCCGGTACCTGGATGGGGACGTGAGGGCCGCCGATGATGCCGCGGATGCGAAGTGGCTGGCCTGGAAGGAGATCCAGAACCTTCCGGTATCGCCGAACACGCTTCGGGTTCTCCGGGAGATCGGCTTCGGGTCCTGACCCGGAGAAAGGCGCCCGGATCCCGATGACCGGGGCGTATATGCCCATACGCCGCAGTGACGGGGGAGGAGGGGCGATGCGGCATCCGGAGCTTTTGACGGATCCGTCAGGGTTTGCGGGGATAATTCTTCGTGACCGCCATGTTGTCCCGGTGGATGATTTCGTCGTACGGTTTACTGCCCAGGACCTGTTCAATCCGCGAGGTTCGGAGCCCCTTGATCCGGTCGATGTCGGCCGCGCTGTAATTCACCAGTCCCTTGGCGAAAAGAACGCCCGCGCTGTCGAGACAGGTGACGGGGTCCCCCAGGGCGAATTCCCCCTCCACTCCGACAATCCCCGAAGGAAGAAGGCTTTTCCCCTTGAGGAGGATGGCATCCCGGGCGCCGTCGTCCACGAAGACCTTTCCTCTGGACCGGAGGGTGTAGGCGATCCAGTGCTGCCGGCTTTTCAGGGCTGTTCTGGCGGGGAGAAAAAGGGTCCCGACTTCGTTGCCCCCTAGGATTTCATGGAGGATGCCCTCCTTCTTTCCATGGGCGATGATGAAGGGAATGCCGAAGGCTGTCACTTTCCGGGCGGCGATGACCTTGCTTTTCATGCCCCCCATGCCCACGGGGTCGGCCTCGGAGGTGGCGAAAGCCTCGATCTCGTCGGTAATGTCCGGCACCGTCTGAATGAGCCGGGCTTTGGTTCCCCCTTTGGGGTTCCGGTCGAAGAGCCCGTCCGTGTTGGTGAGATTGATGAGAAGGTCCGCTTCCATGATATTGGCCATCATGGCCGCCAGGTTGTCGTTGTCTCCGAACTTGATTTCGTCAACGGAAACGGTGTCGTTCTCGTTGATGATGGGGATGACCCTCCATTCCATGAGGACCGTCAGGGTGTTCCGGGTGTTGAGAAAACGGGTCCGGTCGGTGAGGTCGTTCATGGTGAGGAGGATCTGGGCCACGTAAAGATCATGTTTCCCGAAGGCATTGGAGTAGACCCGCATGAGTCTTCCTTGGCCGATGGCGGCGGCGGCCTGTTTCTCCGGCAGGCTTTTCAGCTTTCCCTTGAGGCCCATCCTGTGCTTGCCCGAGGCGATGGCCCCGGAGGAGACGATGACGAACTGCAGGCCCTTTTTCTCGAAGTCGGCTATTTCATCCACCAGCTGCTCGATGATATTGAGGTCCAGCCCGTCCGTTCCCGTGAGAGTGCCCGTTCCCACCTTGACAAGGACCCGCTTGACGTTTCTCAGAATTTCCTTTCGTTCTCCCGACATGTTGGTTTTCTTATCCCTCTCTCGATCAATATCTTGTTCCATTCTGATGAACTCGCAGAAAACTGAAAAGGGAGTTCTTACGGAGTCTTCAGTTTTCGGACGATTTCTCCGAGAAGCTCCCTGAGCCCCTCTCCCGTGGCCGCCGACACGGGAAAGACGGCAACGCCCCGGTCCTTGAAGCGGGGAATCAACGCCTTCAGCCGTTCCCGGGTCACAGGGAGATCGAGCTTGTTGACGGCAACGACTTGCGGTTTTTCTATCATAGCGGCATTGAATCGGGCAAGTTCCCCGTTGATCAGTTCATAGTCCCGCCAGGGATCCGTCAGGGGGTCCCGGGAAATGTCGAGAACGTGGAGAAGCACCGTGGTCCGCTCCACGTGGCGGAGGAACTTGATACCCAGGCCGGCCCCCTCGTGGGCCCCCTCGATGAGGCCGGGGATGTCGGCAACGACGAATGTTTCTCCTTCACCGTACCGGACGACTCCCAGGTTCGGGATCAGGGTGGTGAAAGGATAGTCGGCGATTTTCGGCCGTGCCGCTGAGATTCTTGAAATAAGTGTCGATTTACCCACGTTGGGAAGCCCGATGATGCCGACGTCGGCCAACAGCTTAAGCTCCAGCCGGACCCACCTTTCGTCACCGGGGATGCCGTCCTGGGCATACCGGGGAGCCTGCCGGGTCGGGGTCGCGAACCGGGCGTTTCCACGGCCGCCCTTTCCTCCCCGGGCGATGATAAAAAAATCCCCCTCTTCTTTCAGGTCCGCCAGGATCTCGCCCGTTTCGCCGTCGTGGACGACCGTTCCGACGGGGACGAGGATTTCCCTGTCCTGGCCGTTTCTGCCCGTCCGTTTGCTCCCTTCCCCGTGCCCCCCTCTTTCCGCTACATGGTGCTGCTGGTACTTGAAATCGAGAAGGGTCCGGAGGCTCGGGGAGACCCGAAGGATGACGTCGCCTCCCTTGCCGCCGTCGCCGCCATCGGGGCCGCCCCGGGGCACATATTTTTCCCGCCGGAAACTGACGCACCCCTTCCCGCCGTCACCGGCCTTGATGTAGATTTTTGCTTCGTCAACGAAATTCATGGTTTATTTTAGGGGTCTTCCGCCGTCCCGGCAAGAAAAAAGGTGTTTGACGGGCTTCGAGCCTGCAAACACCTTCATTTTTTCCTGACGGTTCTGTTAGGAAAAATTCCCGATGGAATCAGTTGGGGTAGACGCTTACTTTCTTCCGCGTTTTATCGAACCGCTCGAATTTGACGACCCCGTCGATTTTCGAGAAGATGGTGAAGTCCTTCCCCAGCCCGACATTTTTCCCGGGATGGATTTTCGTTCCAAGCTGGCGAACGATAATGGTTCCCGCGGATATGGCCTGGCCGCCGAAGACCTTGACGCCTCTTCGCTGGCCCTGGCTGTCCCGTCCGTTCCGGGAACTCCCCTGTCCTTTCTTGTGTGCCATGATATCCTCCGTTATGAGGCGATTTCCTTGATTCTGATTACGGTGAGAGACTGCCGGTGGCCTGTTTTTTTCCGGTATCCTTTTCGTCTCTTCTTCTTGAAGACGATGAGCTTCGGTCCCCGGATCTGCCCCAGGACTTCCCCCGTCACCGTGGCAGCCGTAAGGGTCGGCCGTCCGATTTCAACGCCCTCGTCCTTCCCGATCATGAGCACCTGGTCGAAGGAGACCGTGGTGCCTTTGTCCGCTTCGATTTTTTCAACCTGGACGATCTGCCCCGGTGCGACCCGGTACTGTTTCCCACCTGTTTTAATGACTGCAAACATAATTCGATCCTTTTTTCAGTAAAATTGAAACCGCTATTATAAAAATAAAAATGCTTTTGTCAACAAAGATTTTTATTTTTCCTTCATTTTAATTATTTGATCCATCCTACAATCATCTTGACATATGTCGCGAAGAGCGGTATCGTGCTTGGATAAGTATTTTTCTCGGGCCCATAGCTCAGCTGGAAGAGCCACCGGCTCATAACCGGTAGGTCCCTGGTTCGAACCCAGGTGGGCCCACCAGAAAAACTGTTTGGACCGGTTCCCTATTATGAGTCATAAATCGAAAATTGGCAAGACCGGATGTTCGTCGGTGGACGGGAAACTACAAATGCACCAGATTCTGGTGCATTTTTTTTTAATTCAACAGAGGGAATGGTTTTGAAAGAGCAGGTTTCACTATTAATTGAACTCCAGAAGCTGGATGACGATATCCGCCGGGAAACGGTGAAGAAGACGGAGCTGCCCGAGCGGATCGAAAAGCTGAAGGAGGAGATCCGTTTTCACGAAGTCATGGTGGAGGAGAAAAAAAGCCTGGCCGAATCCCTTCAGAGGAGCCTCAAGGAAAATGAAAATGAATTGAAGAGATTGGGCGACACGCTCGGCAAGGTGAAGGGCCGTCTGTTCGAGGTTAAGACGAACAAGGAATATCAGGCCATGCTGAAGGAAATGGATGCCATCACGGAGGCCAGCGACGCCGTTGAGGATAAGATTCTCCAGTATTACGATCAGGTCGACGGGTCCCTCAAATCCCTGGATGAGGCGAAAAGGGAATATGAGGCCCGTCAGCGGAAGCATGAAGGGGAAATCGGGCAGATCGAAAAGGAAATAGCGATGATCGACCGCATCCTCGAGGATATTCAGGAAAAGTACATTGAAGCCAGGGAAAGGATCCGGGCCGACCTGATCCGCCGGTACGACCTCATCCGTCAGAAACGGAACGGGAAAGCCGTCGTTGCCGTCTGGAAGGAAGTATGCGGCGGCTGCCACATGAATATCCCCCCCCAGTTGTACAACAACCTGCAGAAATACGAAGATCTCATTCTCTGTCCCCATTGCAACCGGATCATTTACTGGGAGAATCGAAATGACGAAGGGACGTGAAGGGGCCCGGCTCCATGCCGATGGCGGAAGCCGCGGAAACCCCGGGCCTGCGGGGGCCGGCGCGGTCCTTTACGGCCGGGACGGGAAAATCCTTCACGAATGGAAAATTTATTTAGGCATTGCGACGAATAACGAAGCGGAGTACCAGGGCCTTATACTGGGGCTTACGGAAAGCCTCAGGGAGGGTTTCCGTAACCTCTCCATCTGCCTGGACTCGGAGCTTGTCGTCCGCCAGGTGGCGGGACTTTACCGGGTGAAAAACGAGCGACTGAAGAAGCTTTATTCCCGGGTGACCACCCTTCTTGACGGCCTTGAATCCTGGACGATCACCCACGTGGCCCGCGACGAGAACCGGGAGGCGGACCGCCTGGTCAACGAAGCCATTGACGGGGGGCTCTCAATCAGGTAGTCTTGAAAGAAGGGAAGCGCCGCATCGGAGTCGGTCGGGTGGTCGCTCTTCCGCAAAGGCGGAGGGGAGGAAAGTCCGAGCTCCGCAGGGCAGGATGGTCGCTAACGGCGACTGGGGGTGACCCTAAGGAAAGTGCCACAGAAAATAAACCGCCTCGACCGGTTTTCCGGCCGGGGTAAGGGTGAAACGGTGAGGTAAGAGCTCACCAGTTTTCCGGGTGACCGGAAAAGCTTGGTAAACCCCATCCGGAGCAAGACCAAATAGGAGAACGTTTGAAGGTGGCCCGCCTGAAGTTCTCGGGTAGTGTCGCTTGAGGCGGCAGGCAACTGCCGTCCCAGAGGAATGATCACCGCTCCTTCTCAGGAGAACAAAACTCGGCTTACAGACCGTCTCCGGTGAGGCGCGTTCCCTCGGAAAATCCAATCTTGTTTCCCCATCCTGTTTTCAAAGGAGGGTGTCCATGAAAAGGCGGGCCGGAATCCTGGCCTTTCCCCTGTTCCTCCTGTTCTTTCCCTTCTTCCTGCCCCTTGCCGCCCTGACGGGGGAGGAACGGCCCTTATCGGCCGGCGATGACTACCTCCGGAAGGGAATGTACCTGGAGGCCATCGGGGCCTACCAGGAAAGCGCCGACCAGTCGAAGGACCGGGAAAATGTCGCCCGGTCCCTGCTCAGAATAGGCGATATATACAGTATATTCCTCAATGAGCCCGACCCCGCCCTGGTGAAATACGGGGAAGTCCGGGAACGTTACGGCGAAACTCCCTGGGCGGCCAACGCCCTTTTCAATTCGGGAATGATTCTTTTCGAAAAGAACCGGTTTTCCGAAGCCCTGTCCCTTTTCAGACAGTTCGTGTCCCTTTACCCCTCTTCGGACCGCCGCTTCACGGCGGAATTTATGATCGAGTCCTGCCTGAATCCTCCGGTGGTGCCGGTGAAGGCGGATAATCCGCCGGAAAAGGCGATGCCCGCCGACCCATCGATCCGGGTGCTTCTTGTCGAGGAAGCGCCGGAGGTCGAAGTCCGATCCCCCGGCGCCTTCGTCATGAAAGATGCCTCGGAGAAAACGACCCTCTCCACCTTCCGGGAAGAGGTCGGCTACCCCGTAACGGCGGCGGGAGGAGGTCTCACCGTCGCCGGGAAGCGTTTTTCGGAGAATCGGGCCGTCCTGGTTCCGTCGGGATCATCGCCCATCGCCGTCAACGGAACGCGATACCGGGGAAAGATCGTCATCGCCGTCTCGGGAAGCAAAATCAATGTCATCAATGTAGTCGGCCTGGAAGCCTACCTTCGCGGCGTCCTGCCCAAAGAAATGTCCTGGAGCTGGCCCCCCGAAGCCCTCAAGGCCCAGGCGGTGGCCGCGAGGACCTACGCCCTCTATCAGAAGTCCCGGAGCGGAGACAAGGAATACGATGTATACGGCACGACGAGTTCCCAGGTGTACGGGGGCGCCGGCGTGGAGAAGGCCGAGACCGACCGGGCCGTGGCCGAAACGGCCGGCAGGGTGCTTTTCCATCATGGTGAACTCGTGCTCGCCTACTTCCATTCCAACAGCGGCGGGAGAACGGAAGACGCAAAAGAGGTCTGGACCGCCGAGGTGCCTTACCTGAAAGGGGTCCGGGATGATTTCAGCGGCATCGGCCCCAGTTACCAGTGGGCCGCCACGGTGTCCCTGGAGGACCTGGCCGGCACTCTGAAAGAAAAGGGAGAGAAGGTGGGACGGATCCGGAAGCTTGAACCGGCCGAAAAGAGCCTGTCGGGGCGGGTCCGGAAGATCCGGATTGTTCACGACGGCGGTGAGACCGTCCTCACGGGGAACCATTTCCGGGTGAAGACCTTCCCCCGGGACATCAAGAGTACCCTCTTTTCCATGGAGGAAACCGGGAGGAAAGTCCGATTTGAGGGAAAAGGGTACGGCCATGGCGTCGGCATGAGCCAGTGGGGCGCCCGGGGGATGGCGGAAAAAGGATACACCCACGAAGCGATCCTGAAACATTATTATTCCGGAGTGGAACTGGAGACCCTCGGCACTCCCTGAATTCCCTGAAGACCGTCTCCGGACACCCGGATCATTATTGCCCTTCCGGTCTGTATCTTGCGAAGGAGGGTTGAAGCCCCGGATTGCAATCAGGAGTAACATCAACAATAGACCGATCTCTGTCCCTCTCTGACCTTTCCCCGGTGCAACGGGTCGCCGAAGGGTTGTGGGAAGGCGAATCGTCAATAAAAAAGGCGCCCCGGGGGCGCCTTTTTTTTACCGATGAACCGTCTCAGGCCTTGATGCCCAGGCTTTTTTCCGTCTCCAGGATGTCCAGGGTGGTCTTGATGACCGTGTCCGAGTTGAGGGACATGCTGTTGATGCCGCACTCCACGAGGAACCGGGCGAACTCGGGATAATCGCTCGGGGCCTGCCCGCAGATCCCGATTTTCTTTCCCATCTTGTTGGCCTTCGATATGGCGACCCTGACGAGATCCATGACGGCGCCGTTCCGCTCGTCGAAGATGTGGGACACCATGGCGGAGTCGCGGTCGAGCCCCAGGGTGAGCTGGGTGAGGTCGTTGGAACCGATGGAAAATCCGTCGAACACCTTGCCGAACTCTTCAATGAGGACCACGTTGCTCGGGATTTCCACCATCATGTAAAGTTCCAGGCCGTTTTCCCCCTGGACGATGCCGTTATCCGCCATGACCTTGACCACCCGCTTTCCCTCCTCCACGGTCCGGCAGAAGGGGATCATGAGCTTCACGTTGGAAAGACCCATGTCGTTCCGGACGATCTTCATGGCCCGGCACTCCAGTTCGAAGCCTTCCCTGTAACGGTCGTCATAGTACCGGGAGGCGCCCCGGAAGCCGATCATGGGATTCTCCTCGTCTTCCTCGAAATAGATGCCGCCGATGAGGTTCTTGTATTCGTTGCTCTTGAAATCGCTCATCCGGACGATGACGTCGTTGGGATAGAAGGCCGCCCCGATCTTGGCCACCCCCTGGGCGAGCTTGTCCACGAAGAAGTCCGTCTTGTTGGCGTATCCCCGGGTGAGCTCCTCGATTTCCTTCCGGATGTCCGGATCGGTGACCTTTTCGAAGTGTACGAGTGCCATGGGATGGATCCGGATGAAGTTGTTGATGATGAATTCGAGCCGGGCAAGACCGACGCCGTCGCTGGGAATGGCGGCGATATCGAAGGCGTTTTCCGGGTTTCCCACGTTCATCATGATGGCGGTCCTCGGCCGTTTCATGTCCTTCAGGTTGACCCGGTCGATGTCATATTTCAGGATGCCGTCGTAAACGTTTCCGATTTCCCCCTCGGCGCAGGATACGGTGGCTTCCTTCACGTTTTTCAGTTTTTCCGTCCCATCCCCTGTCCCGACGATGCAGGGCACCCCGAGTTCGCGGCTCACGATGGCGGCATGGCAGGTCCTGCCGCCTTTATTCGTCACGATGGCCGCGGCGATTTTCATGATGGGCTCCCAGTCGGGGTCCGTCATGTCCGTGACGAGGACCTCCCCTTTTTTGAATTTCTTGATATTGGCCGCGGTCTCGATGTTATTCACGGGGCCCGCGCCGATCTTGGAACCCACCGCCGTTCCCGTGACGAGAGGCTTTTTCGCTTCCTTGAGGATATAGGTTTCGAGGACCGTCATATCTTTCTGGGACTGGACCGTTTCCGGGCGGGCCTGGAGGATGAAGAGTTCCCCGGTCTTCCCGTCCTTGCCCCATTCAATGTCCATGGGCTTGAAATACCCCGCTTTTTCCGAGTAGTGGTCCTCGATGATCATGGTCCATCGGGCCAGGGTCAGGATGTCGTCGTCGACGACGCAGAATCTCTGCCGGTCTTCCCGGGGGACGGGAATGATCGCCGTGGATTTGTCCCCCTCATGGGCATAGACCATCTTGACTTCCTTCGAACCGAGCTTCTTCTGGATGATGGGTCTGAAGCCCTTGCGGAGGGTCGGCTTGAACACGAAAAACTCGTCGGGATTGACCGTGCCCTGGACGACCATTTCTCCTAACCCGTAGGAAGCGGTGACCAGGATGGCGTCCTTGAACCCCGACTCCGTGTCGATGGAAAAAATGACCCCCGAGGCGCCGATGTCCGACCGGACCATCTTCTGGACCCCGATGGAAAGATAAACGGACATGTGGTCGAAACCCTTGTCCTCCCGGTAGGAAATGGCGCGGTTCGTGAAGAGAGAGGCGAAACACTTCTTGCAGGCCTCGATGACCCCGTCGGTGCCCTGGATATTCAGGAAGGTCTCCTGCTGCCCGGCGAAACTGGCGTCTGGAAGGTCTTCCGCCGTGGCGGAGCTTCTCACGGCCACGTCCGTATTTTCACCGTATTCGTCGCAGAGTTTCTTATAGGCTTTTGAGATGGCGTCCCGGAGATCGTCGGGAATGGCGGCGTTGTATATCAAGGAGCGTATTTTCGCTCCCCGCTCGCTCAGGTTCTGCATATCATGGGTGTCAAGGCCGGAGAGGGTCTTTTCTATTTCCTTCTCGATGCCCGAAGATTTGAGAAGATATCGATAGGCATGGGCCGTCACGGCGAAGCCGTCGGGAATAGTCACCCCCTTGGCGGTCAACTCCCTTTTCATCTCACCAAGGGATGCGTTTTTCCCTCCCACTTCGGGGATATCGTCGAGTTCGATTTCGTCAAACCACAGGACATGCTTTTCGCCTTTCATGGGGGTCCTCCTGAAGAGTGATGTTAAACGAAAAACTACTATCAACTTTGACGGGGCAAGTCAACATGAAAGAGGAAGTGAAGCGGGGAGGCGGGCATGGGGCGACGGATGGATTTTTCTTGCCAGGAGGAGGAAATTGTGAAAAGTTGTAGCGCTTAAGGCATGGACGATCCGCGGGATTGTCGCGGGGTCCGGCAAAGGGAGGCGAATCTTGAAAATCACCACCGCCCGGTTCCTCACGAGCGGGGCATCCCCCCGTCACTATCCTGACTCCGCCTTTCCGGAAGTCGCTTTCGCCGGCCGGTCCAACGTGGGGAAATCCTCCCTCATCAACACCCTGGTGAACCGGAAGAAGCTGGCCCACACGAGCGCCACCCCCGGCAAGACCCAGATGCTCAATTTTTTTCTCATCAACGACACTTTCGTCTTCGTCGATCTGCCCGGGTACGGATATGCCCGGGTGCCCCTCGCCGTCCGGCAGTCGTGGGGGCCCATGGTGGAGACCTTTCTCATGGAGAGAAAACAGCTTTGTCTCGTCGTTCTCATCCTCGATGTCCGGCGGGACCCGTCGGAGCAGGACCGGTCTCTCCTGGAGTGGCTCCGGTTCTACCGGCGTTTTCATATCATCGCCCTTTCCAAAGCGGATAAGCTTTCGTCGAGCGGGAAACAGCGCCGGGTCGCGGAGATCCGCACGGCTCTTGCCCTGGGCGCCGATGAACCTGCCGTTCCCTTTTCCGCCCGGACGGGGGAAGGGAAGGACGTCCTCTGGGGAATGATCCGGAGAACCCTGGCCGGGGCATGAATGGGGGAGGTTCCCGCCGGCCGTGGATCAAGCCCGCGAAATAGCCCTTGACAGGCCCGTTAATATTTGTTAACCCGACCCCGTTTGTGCTCTTTGACAGCTTCGTAAAAAGTCATTGTGTCGCGTTGCTTTTCATCTCACGTTACTGCGGCTTCCATGCCGGGATCCCTCGTTTCTCCGGATCCGGGCGCCCTGCCACTGAATCTTCTTACGAAACTGTCTGAAAATCTTTGTTTTAAGATTTCGGAGTTTGCGATCTTTGGCAGAAACCTGACAGGATCATCAGATGACGACTTCGTAAAAAGTCCATAGCCTGTGTTGCCCTTCATCCCTCGTCATGGCGACGCACCGCTCCGTACTTCTCATTCATCGGGATTCGGGCGCCTGGCCTCTGAAGCTTTTACGAAGCCGCCGGAAAATGATCATATTTCGACTTTTTACGAGGTCATCATTAAATTAATAACGGGTAAAAACTCTAAACAGAGGTGCATAAAAGCGTGATCAGGGAAGAAGAAAAAATAGGCGCCGTGATGGTGGTCGGTTCCGGGATCGCCGGAATTCAGGCCTCTTTGGACCTGGCCAACTCGGGGATGAAGGTTTACCTTGTCGAGAACGACATCAGCATCGGTGGCGTCATGGCACAGCTCGACAAGACCTTTCCCACCAATGACTGCTCTGCCTGCATTCTGTCCCCCAAGCTTGTCGAAGTGGGCCGCCACCCCAACGTGGATATTCTGACCCGCAGAACGGTGGAAGCCGTCGAGGGTGAGCCGGGCCGCTTTACCGTCAAACTGAAAAAGGCCCCCCGGTTCATCGACTTGGCCAAGTGCACGGGGTGCGGGGACTGCGCCGCCGTCTGTCCCGTCGAAGTTCCTTCCGATTTCAATGAGGGGCTGGATTCGCGGAAAGCCATCTACCGGAAATTTCCCCAGGCCATTCCCAGCGGCTATGCCATCGACAAACTCGGGACCTCGCCCTGCAAGGCTGCCTGCCCCACCCACATCAGCGTCCAGGGGTACGTGGCCCTCATCGCCAAGGGCAAGTTCAAGGACGCCCTGAAGCTCATCAAGAAAGACAACCCCTTTCCCTCCGTGTGCGGCCGGGTGTGCAACCATCCCTGCGAACAGGCCTGCAAGCGGGGTGAGGTGGACGCCCCCATCGACATCATGCACCTGAAACGCTTCGTCGCCGACCTGGATCTCAACGACGAGACCCGGTTCGTTCCCGAAGTGAAGGAAAAGAAGAACAAGAAGGTCGGCATCGTCGGCGCCGGGCCCGCGGGGCTCACGGCGGCTTACTACCTGGCCATCGAGGGGTACGACGTGACGGTCTACGAGGCCCTGCCCGTGGCGGGCGGCTGGCTTTCCGTCGGCATTCCCGAGTACCGCCTCCCCAAGGACGTCCTCAACGCGGAAATCAAGATCATCGAGGACCTGGGCGTCAAGATCGTTCTCAACACGAAAGTCGGGAAAGACATCTCCTTCGACGAGATCCGGAAAAACTTCGATGCCGTCTTCATCGGCGTGGGCTCCCACGTGAGCAGCAAGCTCGACGTCCCCGGCGAGGACCTGGAAGGGGTCTATCACGGCATCGATTACCTGAAGCGGGTCAACTTAGGCGAGAAGGTCTTCCTGGGGGACCGCGTCGCCGTCATCGGCGGCGGGAACGTGGCCATGGACGCCGTCCGGACGGCCGTCCGGACGGGCTCGAAGGACGTGTTCATTCTCTACCGGCGGTCCCGGGCCGAAATGCCCGCCTCTCCCGAGGAAATAGAAGAGGCGGAAGAGGAAGGGATCCGCATGGAGTTCCTCGTCGCCCCCGTCCGGATTCTCGGGAAGGACGGGAAGGTCACGGGGATCGAGTGCCTCCGCATGGAACTCGGCGAACCCGACGCGAGCGGCCGCCGGAGACCGGTACCCGTCAAGGGTTCGGAATTCACCATCGACCTCGACGCCATCGTCCCCGCCATCGGCCAGACGGGCGATCTCTCCTTCGTGCCCAGGGAAAGCGGCATTTCCGTCAACAAGTGGAACACTTTCGACGTCGATGACGTCACCTTCGCCACGAACGTGGAAGGCGTCTTTGCCGGCGGCGACAACGTCACCGGCCCCGCAACGGTGGTCAAGGCCATCTATGCGGGGAAGGAAGCGGCCGTTTCCATCGACCGGTACCTGAAAGGGGAGGAGGTCAAAGCGGGCCGGGAAAAGAACTGGAAGGAAAACCTGGCCGACAAGGCGGACGTCTCCGATGTGCCTAAAGAAGAGCGGATCGTCATGCCGGCGCTGGAACCCCGGGAGCGGCGGTCCCACTTCAAGGAGGTCATCCTCCCCATGACGGAGGACGAGGCCGTCCGGGAAGCGAGCCGGTGCCTGAGCTGCGGGATCTGCTCCGAATGCTACATGTGCGTGAACGCCTGTCTCGCCGGCTGCATCAACCACGACATGAAAGAGGAAGAAGAAGTCCTCCAGGTCGGCTCCATCATCGCCGCCCCGGGGTTCAAGGTCTTCGATTCCACCCTCCGGGGGGAATACGGCTACGGGATTTACGACAACGTCGTGACGAGCATCCAGTTCGAGCGGATCCTCTCGGCCTCGGGTCCCCATTTCGGCCATGTCCAGCGGATTTCCGACGGGAAGGAGCCCCGGAAGGTGGCCTTCATCCAGTGCGTCGGGTCCCGGGACACGAACTGCGGGAACACCTGGTGCTCCTCCGTGTGCTGCATGTACGCCACGAAGGAGGCCATCATCGGGAAGGAGCACCTGAAGACCCTGGAGCCCACGATCTTCTTCATGGATATCCGGGCCCACGGGAAGGACTTCGACCGGTTCGTCAACCGGGCGAAGGGCGAATACGGCATCCGGTACATCCGCTCCATGCCGTCGTCCATCAAGGAACTCCAGCAGACGAAGAATCTCCTCCTCACCTATGTCCAGGAAGACGGCAGCCTGAAGGAAGAGGAATTCGACATGGTCATCCTCTCCGTGGGGCTCTGCCCGCCGCCGGAGGCGGATAAACTCGCCGGCGCCCTGGGGATCGAACTGAAAGAGCACGGGTTCTGCATGACCCGGCTGGACAATCCCGTCCTGACCAGCCGGGAAGGGGTTTATGTCTGCGGCGCCTTCGGCGGTCCCAAGGACATTCCGGAAACGGTCATGGAGGCGAGCGGCGCCGCCGCCTGCGCCTCCAGCCTTTTGGCTTCCCGACGGGGAACCATGGTGAAGGAGGAAGACCTCCCCATGGAAAAAGACCTCCGGGGCATCGGGCCGCGGGTGGGCGTCTTCGTCTGCCATTGCGGGATCAACATCGGCGGCGTCGTCGATGTCCCGGCGGTGGTGGAATATGCCAGAACGCTTCCCAACGTCGTTTACGTCGCCGACAACCTCTTCACCTGTTCCCAGGACACGGCGGTCAAGATGACCGAGGTGATCCGGGACGAGAACCTGACCCGGGTGGTCGTCGCCTCCTGCTCGCCCCGGACCCATGAGGGGCTTTTCCAGGAAAACTGCGAAAAGGGCGGCCTGAACCGGTACCTCTTCGAAATGGCCAATATCCGGGACCAGGATTCATGGGTCCACATGAACGAGCCCGAAGCGGCCACGGAAAAAGCGAAGGATCTCGTCCGCATGGCCATTTCCAAGGCCCAGTTCCTGAAACCCCTCAAAGCCGGACAACTCGGCGTGAATCACAATGCCCTCATCATCGGCGGCGGGCTCGCGGGGATCACCGCGGCCCTGTCCCTCGCGGACCAGGGATTCGAATCCTACATCGTGGAGAAGGAAGAGGAACTCGGCGGGAACTACCGGAAGCTCTACTTCACCCTCGAAGGGCTGGATACCCGGAAACACCTGGCGGAACTCCTCGACAAGGTGGAGAAGAACGAAAAAGTTCATGTCTTTACCGGGGCCGCCATCAAGAACCTCGAGGGATTCATCGGAAACTACAAGACCACCGTCGACCAGAGCGGAAAGGAAAGCACCTTCGAGCACGGCGTGGTCATCGTGGCCACCGGGGCCTACGAGCTGGAGACGAAGGAATATCTCTACGGCGAAAGCGACCGGGTGGTCACCCAGCGGGAGCTGGAAAAAATGCTTGCCGAGAAGGATCCGAAAGTCGGGGAATCGGGGAGCGTCGTCATGATCCAGTGCGTCGGCTCCCGGAACAAGGAAAGGCCATACTGCAGCCGATACTGCTGCGGCGAGGCGGTGAAAAACGCCCTGAAGCTCAAGGAAGCGGACCCGGGAAAGGAAGTGACCATCCTTTACCGGGACATCCGGACTTACGGGTTCAAGGAGGACTATTACAAGGCGGCCCGGGAGGCGGACGTCCGCTTCATCCGGTATGACGAGGAACGGCCGCCGGTGGTGACCCGAAAGGGCGATAAGCTCAGCATCGCCGTCTTCGATCCCATCCTGAACGAGCCGGTGGACCTTGAGGCGGATCTGCTCACTCTCAGCGTGGGAACGGTGCCCAACGAAGACAACGATTCCATCTCCCGGATGCTCAAGGTTCCGACGAACCAGGACGGCTTTTTCCTGGAAGCCCACGTGAAGCTTCGTCCCGTGGATTTCGCCACCGACGGCGTCTTCATGTGCGGTCTCGCCCATTCGCCGAAATTCAGCGACGAGGCGATCACCCAGGCGAATGCCGCCGTATCGAGGGCCTGCACGATTCTCACGAAGGACTTCATCCAGGCGGAAGGGAAGACGGCCTACGTGATCAAGGAGCGCTGCATGGCCTGCGGCCTTTGCGAAGTGAACTGCCCCTTCGGGGCCATCGCGGTGGACCTGAAGGAAGGAGCGGCGGCGGTCAACGCCGTCCTCTGCAAAGGCTGCGGGGTCTGCACGGCCTCCTGCCGGATGAACGCCGTCGATCTGAACGGGTTTTCGAACGAGCAGGTCCTGTCGCAGATCCGGGTCATGTAGAGGTATTTAGAGACTTATACGAGTTCGTCAACGTCGATAAGAAACGGGGAAGGATATGGCGGAAAACAAACCACAGGAAAACTGGGAACCGAAAATCGTCGGGATTGTTTGCAACTGGTGCACCTATGCCGGCGCCGACCTGGCTGGAATCAGCCGGATACAATATCCTCCCAATGTCCGGCTTATCCGGGTCCCCTGTACGGGAAGGATCAATCCTTTTTACATTATGAAAGCCCTCCAGGAAGGGGCCGACGGGGTCCTCGTGTCGGGATGCCATCCCGGGGAATGCCACTATCTCACGGGGAACCTTTCGGCACGGCGTAAATTCAACATGCTGAAAAACTTCCTGACCTATGTGGGAATAGAACCGGAGCGGGTGACTTTCACCTGGTGCTCCGCGTCGGAGGGGGATCGGTTCGCCCAGGTCATCAAGGGGGTTACCGAGCGGGTGAGAGCCCGGGGGCCCGCAAGAAAGCTTGTCAAGGCCCTGTAAGAGGATGGTTTGACCGCGGAAGGCCCTTACCCGCCGACAGGGGAAACAGGGACGGTTCCGGGCGCGGTGGAAAGAAGACTCTCTTCGGATTCCATGATGTTTGTCAAATAACGGGAGCGAGGAATTATAGACCGTGGAAAACGTAGCAAAACAACTTCGGGAAGAGGCGAAGAAGCTTTTGGCGGCGAAGAAGGTGGATGTCATCGTGGGCTACGAGAAAGGGACTCTGCCCCTTCAGTCCGTTCCCTGCTTCATCGAAAAACCGGAGGATGTCGAACGACTGGTGTGGGATGCCTTCTGCAGCCAGAACCTGGCGAAATTCGTCCATGACCTGATCCACCAGCACCGGGCGTCTCAGGCCCGGATGAAACCGGAGGATCGGAAAAAGAAGGTGGTGGGGATCGTGGCCCGGGGCTGCACGACCCGGTCGATTGTGATCCATCTCCAGGAAAGGCAGTACGGCCGAGACGAAGTGGTGATTCTCGGCGTCCCCTGCCGGGGGTATGTTTCCAGGAAGAAGGCGGCGGAGGCGGTGGAAGGCGAAGAAATCACCGGCGCGGAACTGAAGGGGAAAGACCTGATGCTGCAGACGCCGGCGGGCGACAGGACCGTTTTACTTGAATCGGTCCTGTCCGACAGCTGCCTCACCTGCCGGTTCAACAATCCCGTCATTTCCGATGTGGCCCTCGGGGATCCGGCGGCGCCCATGAATCCCGATCAGGAATACGGGAAGGTGAAGGCTTTTGAGAACCTCCCCGTGGAGGAACGGTGGGCCTATTTCACGAAGGAGATGGCCAAGTGCATGCGCTGCTTCGCCTGCCGGAACACCTGTCCCTCCTGCTACTGCAAGGTCTGCTTCGCCGAGCAGAACCAGCCCGTTTGGATCGGCGTTTCCGTGGATCCCTCGGACACCCAGATGTTCCAGCTCATGCGGATCTTCCACATGGCGGGTCGCTGCGTGGACTGCGGGTCGTGCATCGAGGTCTGCCCCATGGGCGTGGACCTTCGGACGTTCCTGAAGAAGCTTGACAAGGACGGGTTCGAACTTTTCAACAACCGGGTGGGTGCCGACATGGACAGCCCGCCGCCCTTGAGTACTTACTCGTATGAGGACAAGGAAGAATTCATTTACAACCCTGAATAACAGGATGAACGGAGACGATATGGGAGCGTTCTTGGAAGAAGTCAACAGGAGAATCGACGGCGTGCCCATCCAGCGGTGCTACCACTGCCGGAAGTGTTCCGCCGGCTGCCCCGTGGCCTTCGCCATGGAATACAACCCCAACAAGGTCATCAAGATGATCCAGATGGGGAAGCGCCCGGAAGTGCTGGCCAGTTCGACCATCTGGCTGTGCGCTTCCTGCGAGACCTGTGTGACCCGCTGTCCCAACGACGTGGACATCGCCCGGATGATGGACGTTCTCCGGGAGATGGTCATCGAGGAAGGAACGGGCGCCCGGGAGAAGAACATCCTCAAATTCCACGAGGCGTTTCTTTCCAGTGTGAAGACAGGCGGACGGATCAACGAGCCCATGATGATCGCCCACTACAAGATGAAATCGGGCGATTTCTTCTCCGACCTGAAATTGGGTCTCGATATGTTCATGAAAGGCAAGCTGGCCCTTGTGTCCCCGAAAACGAAGGACATGGCGTCGGTTCGGAAAATATTCGACAGGACGCAAAAGTGATTAAATTCAGTCGTACACCGCAGTGACGAGGGTTGAAGGACAACGAAGTATATGGAGTATTTTACGAAGTCGTCAAAAGTAAGTCTTGAGTGATTAGACTCTAAGGAGGCGGTCTTTGAAGGTTTCATATTATCCCGGATGTTCGCTCCATGCCACGGGGAAGGAATACGACCAGTCCGTAAAGGCCGTGAGCCAGGCCCTGGGGATCGAGCTGGCCGAGGTGAATGACTGGTCGTGCTGCGGCGCCTCTTCGGCCCACATGACCAACTTCAAGCTTTCCGTGGCCCTGCCGGCCAGAAATCTCGCGGCGGCCCAGAAAGCCGGCATGGATGTCATGGTTCCCTGCGCGGCCTGTTTCAACCGGTTCAAAATGGCCCAGCACAACCTGGCGGGAAACGAGGCCCTGAAGAAGGAAATCGAGGAAATCATCGGGGAGCCCTACCGGGGCGACCTGTCGGTCCGGAATCCCATCGATGTTTTCTTCAACGACATCGGGCTGGACAAGCTGGCGGAAAAGGTGACCCGGAAACTCGCCGGCCTGAAGCCCGTCTCCTATTACGGGTGCCTCCTCTTGAGACCCCCCGATGTCTGCGGGTTCGACAATTACGAGAATCCCGTCATTTTAGACAAGATGATGGCCGCCCTCGGAGCGGAACCGAAGAACTGGTCCTGCAAGACCGACTGCTGCGGCGGGAGCCTCACCCTGGGGAAGACGGAAATCGTGGTTCGCCTCGTGGACAAGCTGATGACCATGGCGAGAGAGGCGGGGGCGAACTGCCTGGTGACGGCCTGCCCGGTGTGCATGGCCAACGTGGACATGAGACCCCGCGAAGAACTCCGGCTTCCCGTGTTCTATTTCACCGAACTGATCGCCCTGGCCATGGGGCTTCCGGGCCCCGACAGGTGGTTCAAACTCCATAGCACGGATCCGACGCCCCTCCTTAAATCCCTGGCGCTCCTTTAACGGGGGAAATGAAGGTGGGCACCGAGAGGCCCGTTGCAGGATTCGGAAGGCCTTTCACAGAACGTGAAATATCAATGAAGATCTAAGGGAAGATATGGAAAAGAGAATCATCAAGAAAGAAAACCTGGCCGACCTTGTGAAGAAACTCACTGCAGAGATGACCGTCTATGCCCCCGTGAAGGAGGAGGACAACATCGTCTTCGGCCTTCTCGCAGAGGGGAAGGCGCCGCTTCTGGAGTACAGGAACACGAAAAACGCGCCCAAGAATCTTTTCTTCCCCCAGGCGGAAGCGCTCCTTCGTTTCATGACGACCCCCCGGGGCATGGAGTTGAAGGAGGACGAGGCGGGAAAGGCGAAGGAGGTGGTTCTCTTCGGAGTCCGGCCCTGCGACGCCCGCAGTTTTTTTCTTCTCGACGCTCTTTTTGACCAGGACAAATGGAAAGATCCTTACTACGTTGAGCGGCGGCGGAAAACGACGGTCATTTCCCTCGGATGCGTTCATCCCCCCTATACCACCTGTTTCTGCACCTCCGTGGGGGGGCATCCCCTTTCGGCGGAAGGGGCGGATATTCTTCTCACGGACCTCGGGGAGGCCTACCTGGCGGAATTTCTGACGCCGAAGGGTGAAAAACTTCTTGAGAAATGGGGGGATCTGCCCAAGGCGGACGAGAAGGCCGATTCGCAGAAGAAGGAGATTGTGAAAAAGGCGGGGAGCGAAATCCGGTCTGAAATTCCGGGGAAAGAAATCAAATCCTGGCTGGACGGGAACTTCGAGCATCCCTTCTGGGACACCATCCACAAGAGCTGCCTGGCCTGCGGGACCTGCACGTACCTGTGCCCCACCTGCCACTGCTTCGACATCACCGACGAAGTCAAAAAGGACGACGGCAGGCGGGTACGGTCCTGGGATTCCTGCATGTACTGGCTCTTCACCCAGGAGACTTCGGGGCACAACCCCCGGACCTCCCAGAAACAGCGGTGGCGGCAGCGGCTCATGCACAAGTTCAAATATTTCGTCGACAACTTCGAAGCCATCGCGTGCGTGGGATGCGGACGGTGCGTCATGTACTGCCCGGTGAATATCGACATTCGGAAAATCGTAACGGATATTTCGAAATTATAGCTTCGGGAGAAGGTAATGGAGAGGAACCCTTATTTGCCCATTCCGGTTGAAGTCGTAAAAATTACGACGGAAGTGGATACCAAAGACATCAAATCGTTCCGGCTTGCCTTCGTGAACAAGGAAGACGAGGAGAACTTCAAGTACCTGCCGGGGCAGTTCGCAGAGCTTTCCATTTATGGAAAAGGGGAGTCCCCCATCGGAATCGCTTCGTCCCCCACCCAGAAGGGCTACCTGGAATTCACCGTCCAGCGCGCCGGGGTCGTCACATCGGCCCTGCACAACATGGAGGAGGGTACCCCCATGGGCGTCCGGGGTCCTTTAGGGAATCACTGGCCCCTGGATTACCTCGAAGGGAAGAATGTGGTCATCGTCGGGGGCGGCTTTGCCTTCACGACCCTCCGTTCCCTCCTGAATTACATGCTCTACGAAGAGAATCGCGCCCGTTTCGGCGACATCACCGTGGTGTACGGCGCCCGGTCGCCCGGTCTTCTGATCTACAAGGACGAACTCGCCGAATGGGAGAAGCGGAAGGACCTGAACCTGAACGTGACGGTGGACAAGGGGGATGCCGGCTGGAAAGGCCGGGAGGGGTTCGTTCCCACGGTCTGCAAGGAGATCGCCCCGAGTTCGGAAAACGCCGTGACGGTCATCTGCGGCCCGCCCATCATGATCCGCTTCACCCTGCCCGTGTTTTTCGATTTGGGCTTTTCCAAGGAGAACATCTACACTTCCCTGGAAATGCGGATGAAATGCGGCATCGGGAAATGCGGCCGGTGCAATGTGGGAAACAAGTATGTCTGCAAGGACGGCCCCGTGTTTTCGCTGGCCGAGCTGGACAAGCTGACGAAGGAATATTAGACGACTGCGGCGGGGTAGCCATTCCCGGCCCGGTTGATAGAGATCTGCCATTGAAAACAGGGAGCCCCCAGGCTCCCTGTTTCGTGACAAGCCCCGGATGCAGGCCTGCATCTATCGGTTTTGGAGGTTGAAATCATTGGACAGGATCCTTGAAAAAGAAGAACTTTCCGAGAGCGTCTGGAAAATGGTTCTCGAGGCGCCGGAGATCGCCCGGAAACGAAAAGCCGGCCAGTTCATCGTCCTTATGACCCATGACAAGGGGGAGCGGATTCCCCTGACCATGGTGGATTCGGACGGCGACAGGGGAACGGTCACCATCATCTTCCAGGTGGTGGGCAAGACGACCCGGTGCCTTTCCGAGATGAATGTCGGGGACAGCCTCTTCAGCATCCTCGGGCCTCTGGGCCACGCCACGGAAATCGAGAATTTCGGAACGACCCTCTGCGTCGGCGGCGGCGTCGGCATCGGCGTGGTCTACCCCATTTCACGGGCCCTCAAGGAGAAGGGAAACCGCGTGATTTCCATCATCGGCGCCCGGACGAAGGACCTTCTCATCCTCGAGGAGGAGATGAAGGCGACAAGCGATGTCCTGTACGTGGCCACCGACGACGGCAGCTACGGCATCCCGGGCTTCGTCACCTCCGTCCTCAAGAATGTCCTCGATTCGGATGAAAAGGTAAGCCGGATCTTCGCCATCGGCCCCGTGCCCATGATGCGGGCGCTCTGCAACGTCACCCGTCCCTACGGCGTGAAAACGATCGTCAGCCTCAACCCCATCATGGTGGATGCCACGGGGATGTGCGGCGCCTGCCGGGTGAACGTGGGCGGGAAAACGAAACTGGGCTGCGTGGACGGTCCCGAGTTCGACGGCCACGAAGTGGATTTCGACCTCCTCATGAAACGCCTTCGGATGTACTGCGACGAAGAGGAAAAGGCGATGGAAAACTACAGATGCGGGTGTTGTGATGGACGATAACAGGGAAAAACCGGCCAAAAAAGAGAAGATCCCGAGGCAGGCCATGCCGGAACAGGAACCGGCGGATCGTGTCCGGAATTTCCTGGAAGTGCCTTTAGGTTACGGGGCGGAGCAGGCGATCCTGGAGGCGAAGCGGTGCATTCAATGCAAGAAACCTTCCTGTGTTTCCGGCTGTCCCGTGGATGTGGATATCCCGGGCTTCATCAAGAAAATAACGGAGGGTGATTTCCTGGGAGCCGCCCGGAGGATCAAGGAGACGAACGGCCTTCCCGCCGTATGCGGCCGGGTCTGCCCTCAGGAAATCCAGTGCGAACAGGTCTGTATTCTCGGGAAGAAGGGCGATCCCGTGGCCGTCGGAAGGCTCGAGCGGTTCGTGGCGGATTACGAGCGTTCCGCCGGTCCGGTGGACATCCCCGAGTGTGCGGCCCCCACGGGAAAACGGGTGGCCATTGCCGGGGCGGGGCCGGCGGGACTGACTGCGGCGGGGGATCTCGTCAAGCTGGGCCATGAAGTGACGATTTTCGAGGGCCTCCACAAAGCCGGCGGCGTCCTCGTCTACGGCATTCCCGAGTTCCGCCTCCCCAAGGCCATCGTCGACGCGGAAGTACAGTATCTGGCAAAGACGGGGGTGAAAATCGTCACGAGTGCCGTTATCGGCCGGCTGAAGACGGTGGACGACCTCTTCGCCGAGGGGTACGACGCCGTGTTCCTGGGAGTCGGCGCGGGGGCTCCGGTTTTCATGAACATCCCCGGGGAGAACCTGGGCGGGATATACTCGGCCAACGAATATCTCACCCGGTCGAACCTCATGAAGGCCTATCTTTTTCCCGAGTATGACACGCCCATTGCCCGGGGGAAGAACGTGGCCGTCATCGGCGGCGGCAACGTGGCCATGGACTCGGTCCGGACGGCCCTTCGCCTGGGGGCGGAGAATGCCTACATCATCTACCGCCGGTCGCGGGCGGAAATGCCGGCCCGGGCGGAGGAGATCCACCATGCCGAGGAGGAAGGCGTCCAGTTCCGGTATCTCACGACCCCTGTCGCATATGAGGGAAACGAGGACGGCTGGGTGACGGGCATGAGGTGCCTGCGCATGGAACTCGGGGAGCCGGACGACTCGGGAAGGCGGAGACCCGTCCCCGTCGAGGGATCGGAATATGTCATCCCCGTGGACATGGTCGTGGTGGCCGTGGGGACGACGGCCAATCCCGTCATCCCGGCGACCACCCCGGGGCTCCGGACGAACCGCTGGGGGTATATCACCACGGTGAATGAGGAGACGGGGGAAACGAGCCGCCCCGGCGTCTATGCCGGGGGGGACATCGTCACCGGTTCGGCGACGGTCATCCTGGCCATGGGGGCGGGCAAGAAAGCCGCCCGGGCCATCCACGAATTTCTCTCGAAATAAGAAAAGGGGGACGTCCTTAAATAATTCAATAACTTTTCTGAGAAAAGTTATTGAATTATTTAAGGACGTCCCCCCGCTCTTGATCAACCGTCCTTACGGTTCCAGTCGTAGGGGATGTCGTTGTCGTGGGGGTCCACCCGGAATTCGTCGGGGTCGTCATAGACATAGACTTCCGTGGGAACGTTGACCACGATGGCCTCCACCTCGGAGACGCACTTGAATCCGTGGTAGACGTAAGGGGGAATCTGGAGGAGGACCGGATTGTGCTCCCCGGCGAAGAACTGGTTCACCTCCCCCCGGGTGGGGGACCCCTCGCGGGAGTCGTAAAGGACGATCTTCATCATTCCCCGGACCACCGCCATGGCGTCGAACTGCTTCTTGTGGTAGTGCCACCCCTTGACGACGCCGGGATAGGCCGTGGTCATGTAGACCTGGCCGAACTTCTTGAAAAAGGCATCGTCGGACCGGAAAATTTCCATCAACCGTCCCCGCTCGTCGGGGATCACCCGTAATTTCTTTACAACAACACCATCGATCATATGGCCTCCTGATAAAGGGGGACGTCCTTAAATAATTCAATAACTTTTCTCAGAAAAGTTATTGAATTATTTAAGGACGTCCCCCTGCTCTTATTTAAGGACGTCCCCATATTCGCTCGTCCCCATATTCGCTTGTATCTTCCCCATCAGTTCGAACATGGCGGCTGCCTTACGAAAATAATCACCATCGGGATTAAATTCCCACAAGGCCCGTTCCGCCTCTTCAAAAGTACGGTATTTTGTAACAGTCATTTCCGGCGCCCCCGGCTCTTTATCGGCGCCCTTAAAAACAGGACGTCGTTCTGATCCTTTGGACGGATTGCTCCCTCTTTCATTTTGCGCAATGTTTCCGCTGTGGCTGTTCTGACTTCGTGCCCCTCCATTTGCATAGTCTGATATTCCAAATCCTCGCAAGTGAGCATTTCATCGATTTTGACTAAAATGTCCACGTAAAAACCGTCTGGTGAGCCGTAGCGGATCACGGGATATCGATTGAGATCGTCAAATGAAATCTCATGGATGGTTTCGTGCAAAACCACCTATCAAGACGTAATCGACTTTTTCGGCTTCCAGGGCATCAATAAACTGTATGAATTTATCAAACATATCCATAATATTTTTATGTGCCTGTCATGATAATGCCTCAACTGTGATTATTCAAGCTCAATTGTGTCAAAAGCAAAAGAGGGATTCATGGATAAGCCATTTTGTGCTATAGAAAAAGCCATTCCTCTCATGGATTCCGGAAGATATGGAAGCTCCAGAAAAAGATTTGTTTTATATGAAAAAGGCCCTTCGGCTGGCCCGGAAGGGCGCGGGGCGGGTGAGCCCCAACCCCATGGTGGGGGCGGTCCTCGTGAAGGGGGACCGGATCATCGGGGAAGGATACCATGAACGTTTCGGGGGACCCCACGGCGAGGTGAACGCCTTCGACGGGGCGACGGAGTCCCCGGAGGGGGCGACCCTCTACGTGACCCTGGAGCCCTGTTTCCATCACGGGAAGACGCCGCCGTGCGTCGACCGGGTCCTCCGGGAGAAACCGGGGAAGGTCGTCATCGGCACCGTCGATCCCAATCCCCGGGTGGCCGGGCAAAGCGTGAAGCGGCTTCGGGAAGCGGGTGTTGCGGTCACCGTAGGGGTCCTGGAGAAGAAATGCCGGGAGTTGAATGAGTCCTTCTTCAAATTCATGGAAACAGGCCTGCCTTTCGTCACGGTAAAGTTCGCCCAGACCCTCGACGGCAGGATCGCCACAGCCACGGGCCATTCCCGGTGGATCAGCTCCGGGCCTTCATTGAAATATGCCCACAGGCTCAGGAGCCTCCATGACGGGATTCTCGTCGGGGCGGGGACGGTCCTGAAGGACGATCCCGATCTGAGAGTACGCCTGGTCCGGGGAAGAAACCCCCTGCGGGTCGTTCTCGACGCCTCCCTGGCCGTTTCGCCCCGGGCCCGGATGTTTCAGAACCAGGAGGAGGCAAAGACCCTGCTTTTAACCACCGACCGGCATGACAGGGATAAAGTCCGGATATTTCAGGATCGGGGAATCGAAGTCGTCGTCCTGCCCGAAGGCGCGCCAAGGGGAGTCGATCTGGCCGCCGTCCTCGCAACGCTTGCGAAGAGGGGCGTCAGTTCCCTTCTCGTGGAGGGCGGATCCGCCGTCATCACCTCTTTTATCCGGGAAGGAAAGGCCGACCGGTTTCTCGTCATCCTGGCCCCGAAGCTGGCCGGAAAAGGGATCGAGGCCGTGGGGGACCTCGGGATCCTCTCCATGGACGAGGCCCTGCCCCTGCGGTTCCGTTCGATTCGCAGGATCGGCGGTGACCTGGTCCTCGATGCGATACCCATGGAACGCCGGGTGTAACGGACATGCCCTGGTATGCCCTGTATACGAAAAGCCGGCACGAAGATACGGCGGAAGCCGGCCTCCAGCTGAAGGCCTACAGGACATATCTTCCCAAAATAGAGGTCTGGAGCCGGCGGAAGGACCGGAGAAAGAAGATCCGGACGCCTCTTTTCTCAGGGTATCTCTTTCTACATGTGCAGGATCTGACCAACGAAGCCAAAGTGGACATCCTTAAAACCCACGGCGTCGTCCGGATCCTGGGAAAGCCGAACAGCCCCGTTCCTTCCCCTGTCCCGGAGGATCAGATCGAGGCGATCAAGAGAATCCTCGACGCGGAAGTCGAGATCATTCCCTACCAGTATCCCCGGCTGGGCGAAAGGACCCGGATCATCGACGGTCCCTTCCGGGGCATCGAGGGGATTGTCAAGGCGACGGATTACAAAAAGAACCTTTTCGTCGTGTCCATCGACCTCCTCCAGCGTTCCGTGGCCATAAAACTCGAAGGGTTCCAGATCGAACGGGCATGAGGCCGGATCCCGCCGTAACGGTAACGGCTTACGGGTTTATCGGTGCCGGCCCGGTCTTCAGCCCCCGCGGGAAAGGGAAGCGGCCCTGAAGGGCCGGCCTACACGGGGTGGCGGAAGGCCTCCCGCGCCTCCTGGACCAGTTGGTGTTCCCGGGCGCGGTAGATGGGTGAGAAATGGAAAATCATCAGGTTTCTGACACCCGCCTCACGGGCCAGGGACCCTGCCTGGGCCGCCGTGAGATGAAACTTCCGGAAGGCCCTGGCCCGGTCCTCCTGAAGAAAGGGCGCCTCGATGATGAGAAGGGTGGCGCCGGAGGCGATTTCGACGATCTTCCGCCGGTTTTCCTCGCTGTAAAGGGCGTCGGCCACGTAGGCGATTTTTTTCCCCGGCGAGATTCCGACGACCCTCTCCCGGAGATACCCGAGGGACAGGTGCACCTCGGGAGAAGACGGATCGGGCTTTTTCCCCCTGACGGATATTTCCGCGTTATCGGGGTCGTTCCGGAGGAGGCTTTTCTTGAGTTCCGTGAGCCAGGGCCCCACAGGGAGCTTCATCTCGTCAAGGACGCTCTTTTTGATGTGAATGTGCTGTTTTTCGGACACGGCGACGGCCAGGGAAGGGACCTGGTGATCCAGAAGGACGCCCCGGACGGCCAGGTCCTCCCGGTCGACGAGCTGTCCGGGGCCTTCCCTTTTCGTTTCGAAGGACTCTCTTCGGAACGACCGGCTGCACTCATACCGCGCCGTCTTCCGATGGGATTCTCCCACTTCGGTGATCTGGAACCGGAGCCGGTTCGTATAGTTTTCCACGAGGTTCCAGGTGTAGGCCCCGAACTTGCCTTCCACGCGCTCCATGAATCCCGGAGGGCCGAAAAGGGAGATTACCTGGTCGCGGCCCAGGCAGACGCGGAGAAAATGATCGAAACCGATGAAATGATCCACATGGGCATGGCTGATGAACCCGTGGCTCACTTTGAGGATTTTTCTCGGGGACAGACGGGAGAGATCTCCCATGTCGAAGAGAAAGGCCTCTTTCCGGTGTTTCAGTTCCAGATAGACGCCGGGGTCTCCGAAGGGGTCGTTGATAAGTTGAGGGATCAGCATCGCTTACCGCATCATGGCAGTCGTCTGTGGAGTGAACCTTCAGGCCCCTCCGGGGGTTTCTCCATGGCAGATATCCGCAGTCCCGATTATTATAGTTTCATAGGGGTATTTTCCCTTTCCTGTCAAGGGGGCCGGAATCATGATGACTTTTAAATTCAGCGTTTCTCCCGGGAAACAGGAGGAACTGAGGAACCGGATGACCGCGTTGGGCGTCCGGGAGGAGGATTTCAAGGAAACCTTCATCCGGTCTTCCGGTCCCGGAGGCCAGAAGGTCAACCGTTCGGCCACCTGCGTTTTTCTTGTTCACGAACCGACGGGTCTCTCCGTCAAATTCCAGGAAACCCGGTCCCAGGCCATGAACCGGTTTCTGGCCCGGAGGCTGCTGCTCGACCGGCTGGAGGCCCGGGCGGCGGGTGCCGCGGCGGCGGAAAAAGAGAAACAGGAGAAGATCCGCCGGCAGAAGAGACGGCGGTCCCGGCGGGCGAAGGCGAAGGTCCGGGCTTTCAAGGAAAGGCAGTCGGAGAAGAAGACGATGCGGTCGAAGGTCCCGATCTCCGAGTCCTGATCCGTTTATTTTCGATGGCGATCCCGCCTCGCGGGGTGTCTGCCCCGGCCGGCGGGATTGATCCGGCGGTCGCGGGCCGGCATCTTCGCGGCTCTTCTTGATGGTGGATTGCTTTCGTGGAGGGACGGCGGGGCCGAGGCACAAAAAAAGAGGGAAAGACACGGTTTATTCGCTTTCCCTCTTTTTCCTTATGAGTCCGGTTTTTTCAGCCGATTACATGCCCACGTATTTGAGAAGCGGGTTGGCGTAGAGGATGACGAGGCCGATAACGAGCGCGTAAATAACGCAGGACTCGGCCATGGCCATACCGACGAGCATGGTCAGCATGATTTTCCCTTGGGCGTCCGGGTTCCTTCCCACGGCGCTCGAACCACCACTGGCGGCGTTCCCGATTCCCATACCGGAACCGATGGCACCGAGGCCCACGCCGAGACCGGCGCCGATGAGGGCGCAGCCGACGACGATGGCTTTCGTAAAGGCGGCCGTGTCGGCCGATGCGCCTTCACTGGCCAGGGCGAAAGAGGCGGTGAGGAAGAGGAAGCCCAGCACGATCAAACCGATGGAGATGCTTTTCAACGACTTTCTCATTTTATTCTCCTTTCCTTGATTTTTCCGGCGGAAGGCCCGTCATTCCCCATGGGGCGGCCCTTCCTTCGGCTTGCCCTATCTATCCATTCGAAAAGGAATTGTCAAGAGTTATTTCCCGTGTTATCTCCTCTGTCGGAACGGGTCGGGGGCAAGTCTCGAATGACGGCTGTTTTTCAGGGCGGATGCCCCTTAAATCGTGAATGACGGAAACCGGGGAAGATGGGAATGGATGACGGGAGAAAAAAATTAGCCGGGAGGATCCAGGGGGACATCCCCCTCGTGAAAAGGCCTTTCGCGCTCATGGCGGAGGAGGCCGGGCTTGCGGAGAACGAAGTGCTTGCCACGATCCGTCATTGGCAGGAAGCGGGGACGCTCCGCAAGTTCGGGGCGGTCCTGCGCCACGGCCGTGCGGGATTTCGTGAAAACGCCATGGTCGTCTGGGCCGTTCCCCCGCACAGGAGGGAAGAGATCGGGCGGATCTTCGCCTCCCGTCCCGAGGTGAGCCATTGTTATGAGAGAACCCCGGCCTTCGAGGAGCGGTATGTCCTTTATACCATGATCCACGGACGTGAAAAGACCGTCGGGGAAATTGTGTCGGACCTGTCCCGCCGGGCGGACGTCCGGGAATACCGGATTTTAGAGACCGTGAGGGAATTCAAGAAAACGAGCATGAGGTATTTTCCATGAGAGAGAAGAGCGCTTCCCTTTTTAAAAAAGCGATGGAATACATCCCCGGCGGCGTGAACAGCCCCGTCCGGGCCTTCCGGGCCGTCGGGGGGGATCCTGTCTTCATCCGCCGCGCTTCCGGGGCGCGGCTGTATGATTGCGACGGGAACGTTTATGTGGACTATCTGTCTTCCTGGGGACCCGCGATCCTCGGCCATGCCCATCCGGCGGTGGTCGAGGCCGTCTGCCGGGCGGCCCGGAACGGGACGAGCTATGGCCTTCCCACGGAAGGGGAAGGGGAGATGGCGGAAACCCTGGTTTCGGCCTTTCCCGCCATGGATCAGGTAAGACTCGTCAGCTCGGGGACCGAGGCGACCATGTCGGCCCTCCGCCTGGCCCGGGCCTTCACGGGGAGAAACGGGATCGTCAAGTTCGAGGGGTGTTATCACGGCCACAGCGACGCCCTTCTGGCCAGGGCCGGGTCGGGGCTCGCCACTTTCGGAATTCCCGGGAGCCCCGGGGTTCCCGAGGTTCTTGCGGAATTGACGGCCACCCTGCCTTTCAACAACGAAGAAGCCCTCAAGGATTTTCTCGAAAGCCGGGGCGACACGGTGGCCGCCGTGATCGTCGAGCCCGTGGCGGGGAACATGGGGGTCGTCCCCCCCGCCCGGGGATTTCTCGAATCCGTGAGAAAACTTACGGCGGACAGGGGGATTGTCCTCATTTTCGATGAGGTGATCACCGGATTCCGGCTGGCCTACGGGGGGTACCAGACTCTTTCGGGCATTGCGCCCGACATGACCTGCTTAGGAAAGATCGTGGGCGGCGGGCTTCCCGTGGGGGCCTTCGGGGGAAAAAGGGAACTCATGGAAATGCTTGCCCCGGCGGGTCCGGTCTATCAGGCGGGGACCCTGTCGGGGAACCCCCTCGCCGTCGCCGCCGGTCTTGCCGTGCTGAAGATCCTGAAGGAGGAGAACCCTTACGGGGATCTCGAAAAGAGAAGCGCCGCCCTGTGCGGGGAATTGTCGCGGATCTTCCGGCAAGGCGGGATACCTGTGACGGTCAACCGGGTCGGTTCCATGTTTACCCTTTTCTTTCAACGGGGGGAGGTCATGGATTTTGCAACGGCCTCGAAAAGCGACACGGTCCGGTTTTCCCGTTTTTTCCGGGCCATGGCGGACCGGGGGGTTCTCTTCCCGCCCTCCCAGTTCGAGGCGGCCTTCCTGTCCGCCGCCCACGGGAACGACGAAACGGAACAGACCCTGGAGGGGTGCCGGAGGGCACTGCAAATGTTGTAGCGAAGCCGCTTCCATTGTTTTGACAGTACCGCCGAATTGGTATATATGTCTGAACAATCCGTTCCGTGCCGGGCATGCTTTTTCAAGCGGTGGGAAGGGGAACAGAACATAGCTGGATGATCGGAGAAGCCCCTGAAAAAGAGAACCGGAGAGTGGTTCTTTTAGGTGACATGTAACCGAGGAAGCGGAGCTTTGTCTTAAATTGGAAAGAAGGGAGAAATATAGCCAAGTGACCGATATCGATAATGTAACATCCGTAATATCCGTTTCGCCGGCGGGGGAGTCCTTCCCTTTGCCCGGGAAGGACGCCTATCTGAAAGAACACGAAACGCTGAAGGCTCTCGTCGCGGAGGAGAGAAAAAAAGGCCGGGAGATTGTCGTCGTCATGGGACTCGGATTCGTCGGGGCCGTCATGGCGGCGGTGGTGGCCGACTCGGTGGACGGAAAGACGGGGGAGTCGAAGAAGTTCGTCATCGGCATGCAGAGGCCCTCCCCGAGATCCTATTGGAAAATCCCCTGGATAAAAAAGGGGATCGCCCCGGTGGAAGCGGAAGACCCGGAGGTCGCCCCCATGATCCACCGGTGCGTGAATGAGAAGATGACCATGACGGCCACTTTCACCTACGACGTCCTGAAGCTCGCCGATGTGGTGGTGGTGGACGTTCAGTGCGATTATCGAAAGGAAACCCTGGGGAACGTGGTGGAGGGGACGGCGGAGATCGCCGCTCTGGAGGAGGCCCTGAAGATCATCGGGGAGAAGATCGAGCCGGGCTGCCTCGTCCTTATCGAAACGACCGTTCCGCCGGGGACGACGGAATACGTGGCCTACCCCGCCATCAAAAAGGCCTTCAAGGCGCGGGGGATTTCGGAGGAGCCCCTCATCGCCCACTCCTTCGAGCGGGTCATGCCGGGACGGGAGTACGTGTCCTCCATCCGGGACTTCTGGCGGGTCTGCAGCGGGATCAATGAGGAATCGAAGAGACGGGTGGTGAAATTCCTCTCGGAAGTGCTGAACGTGGCGAAGTTTCCCCTGACCGTCCTGGACCGTCCCCTGGAGAGCGAAACCTGCAAGATCGTCGAGAACTCCTACCGAGCGACGATTCTGGCCTACCTCCACGAGTGGAGCCTCTTCGCCGAGCGGAACGGCGTGGATCTCATCAAGGTGATCCAGGCGATCAAGGTCCGGCCCACCCATTCGAACATGATCTTCCCCGGTCCGGGGATCGGAGGCTACTGCCTGCCCAAGGACGGGGGGCTCGGGGTCTGGTCGTATAACACCCTCATGGGATTTGACGACGACATCTTCAGGATCACGCCGCTCGCCATCGATATCAATGACACCCGGTCGCTCCATGTGGCCCAGCTGGTCCGGGACGCGCTCCGGAACATGGGGAAGATCGTGGCGGCTTCGAAGATAGCCGTTCTGGGGGCCTCCTACCGGGAGGATGTGGGGGACACGCGATACAGCGGATCGGAGATCGTGGTCCGGAAGCTGACGGAGATGGGGGCGGATGTGTCCGTCCACGATCCCTATGTGAAGCACTGGTGGGAATTAGAGAAGCAGGACACATATCCTTCCCCGGGTCATTCATGGTCGCGGTTCTTCCGGAACCAGGAGAAACTGACGGAGTTGCGGATTCAGAAGGATCTGGCGGAATGCCTGAAAGAGGCCGATGCCGTTGTGCTGGCGGTGCGCCACGAGCCCTACCGGAACCTCGATCCGGACCGGATCGTCGAAATGACCGGGCGGCCCGCCGCCATTGTCGATTGCTTCGGCATCCTCGACGATGGGAAGATACGGCGGTATTTCGAGTTGGGCTGCGAGGTCAAGGGGCTGGGAAGAGGCCATATGAAAAGGATCAAGGACGATGTAATGAAACGTAAAGACGGCTGATGACCCCGGCCCGGACGTGCCTGTGATCCATGCCGGCCTTGGGGAATCCGTAAGCAGGCTCTTCGGGGCCGTGTCCTTCCCGCCGGGTTGAAGGCTTTCAACCTCTCCCTGAAGATTTCCAGGGCCGTCGAAGGGGGATATGGCCCGCCTTTCCACGGTCCCCTGGTGAACCGGATGTTGTATGTGGGGCGCCATGCCCTTCGCCGGGGAAGTCTCCTGCGGGACCATTCGAGGGAGGGAGACGGGGGCTGGAGAGATATTGCATAATGTCACGCCTGGCGGGCTGCACGCGGATCATCCATTCGCTCCGTTCATATTTTTTCTCCGGCAGTATGGACTTGCAGGGGGTTCCGGCCCGCTGCCGGAGGCGCCTCCGCATCCGTCCGGGCCTGCGCGAAGAAGGCCGGGTCTGCTTCGAAAATCTTTATCGGACTGGAGAAATGAAAGCCGGCGCTTCGTTGAGTGAGATTGAAAGAATCGACTGCGTCTACCTCTGGGTTGACGGAGACGATCCGGCTTTTCGAAGACGGTTGAAAGGGGCGGGCGGCGGAGACGGGGATCCCGATTCCGTCGCATACCGCCGCTTCCGGGACAACGGGGAATTGAAATTCTCCCTGCGATCCCTGGAACGCAACGCTCCCTGGATCGGCAGGGTTTACGTCGTCCACCAGGAGGGGCTTCCCTCCTGGCTGGACACATCGAACCCCCGTCTTCGAACGATACGGCACGAAGAAATCTTTCCCGACCCCTCGGTTCTTCCGATTTTCAACTCCTGTGCCATCGAGTTGAACCTCCACCGCATCCCCGGTTTATCCAGGCGTTTCCTCTACTTCAACGACGACCTCTTCCTGGGCCGGGAACTGACCCGGGAAACATTCATTTCATCAAAGGATGGGCAGAGGTTCTTTTTCGAACCCAATCCCATTCCGCGATGGGCCTGTAAAGGGCGGGTTCACGACAGGGCCTATGCCCACACCTCAAAGCTGGTCGACCGTCTCACGGCAGGGAGAGGCTCCTGTTTCTCCACGCAAGCCTACGCGCCTCGGGGCCGGGGCTGGCGAAGATGCTGCCCCCTTCCTCCCAGAAAGCTTTTGCCGGCCCATGTTCCCCAGCTCTACAACCGGGACAGGCTGTTCGAACTGGAAGCCCTTTTGCCGGAGGCCTTCGACGAAACTCGGAGTCATCGCTTCCGTTCCCCCCGGGACCTCGTTCTGAGGATACTCTACGCCTTCTTTTTCCTGGACAGGGGGGAAATCGAGCCGGTGCTGCTCGATTGGAACTCATCGGAGTATCTGTTTGTGAGCCTCGGACCTTCCATTCTGAGGATGAAGTCCGTTTTCGACCGCCTGGCTGATTGCGAGCCCCTTTTCCTCTGTGTCAACGACGACTTGGAGGATGTCTCGGGGGATCATCCCGTCTTTGTTCTCTGGCGTCGCTCCATGGAAGAACGTTATCCCCTGGCCTCGTCCTTCGAGAAGAAAAACAAGGATTTCCGGGGAGCTGCCCATGGTTGAAAAGTCCTGCCGGGGGGTCCGTTACGTCTCTCTCCATGGAAAGATAGGCTACTTTGTTGCCGCCAAGCGCCTCATGATGGCCATGATCGAGGCCGGAATTCCCCTGACCTGGACCCCTGTGACCTGCGGTCCCGGGGAAGACGGGCAGGTCGTCCTGGAGGAGAGGGCCGTGGGAGATCGGGAACTCGATCCCTACTGCAACCGTTCCATAGAGTACGACACCGTGATCGTTCACACGGTCCCGGAGTTCTATGAACGGTGGATCCGCCGTGAACGGGGGAAACGCATGATCGGCCACACGGTCTGGGAGACCGACAGCATTCCCCCCCGATGGACGTCGCCTCTGAACCGCATGGACCATGTTCTTGTCCCCTCCCGATGGAACAAGGAGATTTTTCAGCGGGACGGCGTAACGACGCCGATCACCGTCCTCCCCCACATTTTAGGGCCTGCGGCGCCGGATGAGGCTCCCTTCTGGGACGAGATCCCCCCGGACGTTTTCGTCTTTTATGCCATCGAAACCTGGACGGCCCGGAAGAACCTCGACGAAACCATCCGCCTTTACAGGAAGACGTTCACCGGGGAGGACAAGGTGCTTTTCGTGGTCAAGACCTCTCCATTACCCTTTCAGGAGAGTTTCCCGGTCCGCTGGCCGGTCTTCTGGAAGTTCTGGAGTCTTCTGTTCCGCTTGAAGTCCTTCTGGGACGTCTACGGCCGGGTCCTGCGGCGGCTCGGCCGGCAGGGCGGTCTTGTCCCGAGAAAGTTGGCCCGGGAGCGCCTGAAGAAAATTGAGGACGAAACCCCCGGGGGAGGACGGGTCCATCTGGTCACCGGGGATGTCGAGGAGAGGGTCATTGAAGGATTGCACCGGCGGGGCGATTGCTACCTCTCCCTTACCCACGGGGAGGGCTGGGGACTGGGGGCCTTCGACGCGGCGGCGGCGGGCAATCCCGTCATTGCGACGGGGTGGGGCGGGACCCTCGAGTTCCTCGATTCCCGATATGCCGGCGTCGTCGGGTACGATCCGGTTCCCGCCCGGGAAGTCGACATGATACACCCCTGCCGTTCCGGTCACCGGTGGGCGCAGCCCCGCCTGGAGGAGGCGGCGGAGATGATGCGGGCCGTGGCGGCCGATCCCCCCGCGGCGCGGGCGAAGGCCCGGGCCTGGCGTTCCCGGCTGGAACTGAAATTCTCCGCCGGGGCGGTGGTAGAGACGCTGAAGGGGGTCCTGACCGGGGACGAATCTTCCCGGGCCCCGTCCGTTTCCCATTCCGAGGCCCCCAATCAGTATCTCTTCGTCTTCGGTCTCCGCCCCCAGAAAGAGCCTTTTCACCTCTGCCACTACCTGTGCATCGAATCGTGCTGCCGGGTGAACCACCCGGAACGGATCCTCTTCTTCTATGAGCACGAGCCCTGGGGCCCTTACTGGGAACTGGCGAAGAAGAGGCTGACCCTCGTGAAGGTAAAACCCGATCACGGGCTGGTCCGTTTCCGATACGGCTGGCGCAACCGGGGCTGCCGTCCGTATCGTTACGCCCATCTCTCCGATTTCATCCGTCTGGAAAAACTCCTGGAGTATGGCGGGGTGTATGCCGATATGGATACCCTGTTTGTCAATCCCCTCCCCTCCGCTCTCCGCAGGAAGCCCTTCGTCCTGGGCCGCGAGGGGGACGTGGTCTGCCAGACCAGCGGGCGAATTTTCAACTCCCTCTGCAACGCCGTCATCGTCTCGCCCCCGGGGGCCGAATTCGGGCGGCGCTGGCTCGACGAGATGCCCGGCGCCTTCGACGGCTCCTGGAGCAACCACTCCACTCTGCTGCCCTGGCGGCTGAGCGAGGAGATTCCTCAGGCCATACACATCGAACCCGTTCGAAGCTTCTACCCTTACCTGTGGACCCGGGAGGATATCCAAAAAATGCTCGAGGGGTGCGATCGGGATATGGAAGGGATTTACAGCATGCACCTGTGGAGCCATCTCTGGTGGTCCAGGGACCGGCAGGACTTTTCGTCCTTTCACGAAGGAAAATTGACGGAGCGGTACATACGGGAAGTCGACACAACGTACAACCTTGTCGCGCGGCGGTTCCTTCCTTAAAGAAAATGGAAACCGTTTCGGTGATCATCCCGACCTGCCGCAGGGAGGAGATGCTGCGGGAAGCGGTCGAGTCCGTCCTCGGACAGACCCACCCCGCCCTGGAGATCATTGTCATTGAAAACGGGGGCGGACCGGAGATGTCCGAAAAAGTGGCTGCTCTGGCCGCTTTGCATCGAACGATCCTCCCTGTCAGGCTTGAAGGGACTCCCGGGCCGGGCCGGGCCCGTAACGAAGGTCTGAGAATGGCCCGGGGGGAATTCGTCCTCTTCCTCGATGATGATGATCTGCTCGACCCCGAGGCCCTGGAATCGAGCCTCGATTTTTTCCGGAAAGACCCCGGGCTGGACGTTGTCTCCTGCCACGGCAGCGTTTTCCATTCCCCCTCGAAGGAAAACGGGGAGGAAAAAAGGGCCAGGATTCACCCCCTCGGCCGCCTCGACGCCGGAAGACTGGAACGGAAACCGGTCAGCGAAATCATGCGCTTCGGCCTTCAGACGCCCTCCTGTCTGATACGCCGGGCGAGCCTGGGGCGTGACCCTTTCCACGAAAAGCTGAAGGCCGGCGAGGACACCTGGCTCTGGATCAGGCTTGCCGCGGAAGGGTGCCGTTTCCGGTTCAATCCCGAGGTCCTGGTCCACATACGCCTGCATTCGGGGAACCTGCACGCCCAGCCCGGGTTTTCCGCCGAATCGCAACGGTTCTGGTCCCTTCTTCTTGCCAGCGGGCTCCTGAAGGCCGGCGAGGAGCGGTTTCTGTGTCATGGCCAGCTTGTTCTTATGGGATTGCGGAGAAGAAAAATGGAGCTTCTCAGGCATCTCCCCTACCTTGTGATCCATCCCGTTCTTTTCTTTCGGCACCTTGCCATGTTTTTGAGCGTCAGACTCAAAAAACAAATGGACCGTCGTTTGGAAAGAGCCTTTATCTGACGGCCTGAAGAGTTGATTCCGTGGTCCGATTGTTGCATCAAATATTTCTTGCCCATCGGGGAAATACGGAACGGCCCTGCCGGGTCGCATTCCGGAATGGAACGGTTTTATAGATGGCCCCTTTAAACACGGCGGACAAGAACAGGGGGAAAACCCTCTCGTATCATGACTACCCGAAGGAACCGGTGGTCGTGGACAATCTTTCCGTCAAATTCATGAAGCAGTCCCGGTTTGTCCCCTTGAAACTCGAGGAGAATACCCTCCGGATCGCCATGGCGGACCCGTCGGATTTCTCGACCGTGGATGCCCTGAAAATGGCCTACGGCCTCGCCGTTGAAGTCATCCCGGGCAGGGAGGACGATATTTTCGAGGCCATCGAAAGACTTTACGGCATGGGCCGGCAATCCATCGAGACCATCATCGAGGAAGCGGGAAAAGGGGTGTATGACATCACGTCCGGGGGTGAGGAGGATGCCAACTATCTCCGGGACCTGGCCTCCGAGGCGCCCATCATCCGCCTGGTGAACCGGCTGATCCTGAACGCCGTGGAAATGCGGGCGAGCGACATTCACTTCGAGCCCTTCGAGAACGAATTCAAAGTCCGCTACCGGGTGGACGGGGTGCTCCATGAAATCGAATCGCCGCCCCCGAGGCTGCAGGCGGCCATCACTTCCCGGGCCAAGATCATGGCCAAACTGGACATCGCCGAGAGACGTCTTCCCCAGGACGGAAGAATAAAATTGAAGGTCCTGGACAAGGAAATCGATTTCCGCGTTTCCACCATACCGACGATTTACGGCGAAAGCCTCGTCATGCGCATCCTCGACCGGGAAACCCTGATCCTCGACCTGGAAAAAATCGGGTTTCCCCGGGAGATCCTCCCCGATTACCTGAAACTCATTTCTCAGCCCTACGGGATGATCCTGGTGACGGGTCCCACGGGGAGCGGAAAGACCTCCACCCTGTACACGACCCTGAGCAAGATCAATTCCTCGGAGAACAAGATCATCACCCTCGAGGACCCGGTGGAATACCAGCTCCGGGGGATCAACCAGATCCACGTGAACGCCAAAATCGGTCTTACCTTCGCCAGCGGGCTCAGATCCATCGTCCGCCAGGACCCGGACATCATTCTCGTCGGGGAGATCCGGGACCGGGAGACGGCGGAAATAGCCGTCCAGTCCGCCCTGACCGGACATCTTCTCTTCAGCACCCTCCACACCAACGATGCCCCCGGGGCCATCACGAGGCTCCTCGACATGGGGGTGGAGAGTTTCCTTCTCAGTTCCACCCTGTTGGGGGTCCTTGCCCAGCGGCTTGTCCGGGTTATCTGCCCGCGGTGCAGGAAACCCTATGAACCGGAGGAGCGGTTGATCCGGTCCATGAACGTGAGCCCCGAGGAACTGGAGGGCGTCACGTTTTACATGGGAGAAGGGTGCGACGAATGCCGGAACACGGGATTCCGGGGACGGACAGCCATCTTCGAATACCTTCCCGTGGACGATGCCATCCGGCGGGAGATCATCCAATCATCCGGTACGGACAGGATCCGGGAGACCGCCGCCCGGAGGGGCATGGTGACGCTCCGCCAGGACGGGTGGCGTAAGATCCGGCAGGGAATCACCACCATTCCCGAAGTCCTGCGGGTAACCCTCGAACAGTGACATGACCGTTTTTTCGTACAAGGCAGCCGATCAGGCGGGCAAGGTCGTCCGCGGTGTTCTGGAAGCCCCGGGAAAGAAGGAGGCCGTGGAGAAGATACACGGCATGGGATACATTCCCCTCCAGATCGATCTATCCGGCGGGGCGGGAAAAACCATGGACTGGAAGATCCTGGACCGGTTGCGCTCTTTTTTCAATGTCATTTCCCCGGGGGATGTGATGGTCTTCACCCAGGATCTCTCCGTCCTTCTGAATGCGGGACTTCCCGTGGACCGGGCCCTGGCCATCCAGATCGACGTGACGGAGAAGGACAAATTCAAGGAAGTGATCGGGGAGATCCTGAAGGCCGTCCAGGGAGGATCCTATCTTTCCGATGCCCTGGCCCGGTATCCCCGGGTATTTTCCACCTTTTACGTCAATATGATCCGGGCGGGCGAGGCCGGAGGCGTTCTCGGCCCGGTCCTGGAGAGGCTGGCCGTCTTTCTCGAGAGCGCCCAGGATCTCCGCGATTTCGTAAGGTCCGCCATGGTCTACCCCCTGTTCCTGGTTGCCGTGGGCGGGGTGTCCATCATTATCCTCATGACTTATGTGATTCCAAAATTTTCCTTGATCTTCGCCGATATGGGTCAGGCCATTCCCCTGACGACGCGCCTTCTCATCGGCCTCAGCAACTTTCTCCGGGATTACGGCTGGGTCCTCCTCCTGGGGTTCATCGGTTTATTCCTCCTTGTCAGGCGCTACGTCCGGACCCCTGCGGGGAGGCGCCGGTTCGACCACATGAAGCTCCGTCTTCCCGTGACGGGCGACCTGGTCCGGAAGATCGAGGTGGCCCGCTTCGCCAGGACTCTCGGGACGCTCACGAAAAGCGGCGTTCCCATTCTCCAGGCCCTGACGCTTGTCCGGGAGATCATCGGAAACCGGGAAATCGCCCGTTCCCTGGAGCGGGCGAACAACCGGGTGAAGGAAGGAGACCGCCTTTCCAAGGCCCTCCATGACCTCAACCTGTTTCCCTCCCTGGCGGTTCAGATGATCACCGTGGGCGAAGAAACGGGAAGGCTCGACGCCATGCTCCTGAGGGTTGCGGAAAATTATGAGAAAGTCGTCAAGACCACGGTAAAACGGTTCATCAACCTTCTTGAACCGGCCATGATCCTCTTCATGGGGGTCATTGTGGGACTGATCGTGATTTCCATGCTGATGGCCATCTTCAGCATGAACGAAATGCCATTCTGAGAGGTGAACATCGTGAGAATCAAGCGGGGAGAAAAAGGATTTACCCTCATCGAGCTTCTGATCGTCATGGTCATCTTGGGCCTCCTGGCCGCCCTGGTGGCCCCCAAATTTATGGGAAAAGTTGGAAAATCGAAACAGAAAGCGGCGAAGGCCCAGATCGCCCTCTTCGAAACGGCCCTGGACACCTACCGGCTGGATGTGGGGAAGTACCCCACGACGGAACAGGGGCTGGAAGCCCTCCGGGTGAAACCGGAGGAGGCTGAGCGATGGGATGGCCCTTACCTGCCGAAGGAAATTCCCCAGGACCCCTGGGGACATGCTTACGTGTACCGGTCGCCCGGGGAAAACGGCGACTACGACATCATTTCCCTGGGCGGAGACGGGAAAGACGGCGGCGAAGGGGAGGACGGGGACGTCGTGAGCTGGAAGGATGTGACGAATTAGGCGAGGGGATGTCTTGAAAAAAACGAGCAGGCTGTGCCGGGAATCCCCCTTGTCCGCCCCGGGAATCCGCGAGGGCCGGAAACGGCCGGCGGGGTTCACCCTTCTCGAACTTCTCATCGTCATGGCCGTCATCGGTCTTTCCTTTTTTCTCGTCGGACCCCGGGTCGCCAACTCCCTGGCCAACCTGGAATTCACCTCGGCGGTGAAGAAAACGGCCGGGTCTCTCCGGTACGCCCGGAACCGGGCGACGGTGCAGAAAACAACCTGGACGGTCCGGATCGATTTTGAGAAAAACAGCCTGATCCTTTTCCCGGAAAGAGAGAAGACGGAAGACCCGGCCCTGGAAGAAGGGGAAGAGGGTGAGAAAAAGAAATCCGAAAAACGGGAATACGTACTTCCCTCCGGGGTCCGGTGGAAAAAGCTGCAGCGGGGAGAAGAGGAATGGGAGGACGAAACGGCGGAAATTCTTTTTCTGCCCACCGGAGGAAGCACCGGCGGGACCCTGGAAATGACGAACGACCGGGGGAGAACTTACGAAATCACCGTTGATTTTATTACCGGAACGGTGCAGCTGAAGGATATTTCCGATGAATCGTCGTGAATTCGACCCTTCCGCCGGCTGCCCCGGGGGCTGTCCCCGGGGATTCACCCTTATGGAAACCCTCGTGGCCATCTCCGTCCTGGCCATTGCCATGGTCGTCGTCCTCCAGCTTTTTTCCGGGGGTCTGAAAGCGGGAAAAGCATCGGAGGACTACACCCGGGGGGTTTTTTACGCCCGGGAGAAAATGGAAGAGATGCTGCTGAAGATACCCCTCGACGAAGGCATCCTCGAGGGGCGGTGTAATGAAACTTATCGCTGGGAGACTCAGGTGACGCCGGTGGTTCTCCCGGAGGAGGAGGCCGAGAAGCTGCCCTTCCGGGTCATAGAGATCGTCGTCCGGGTGCTCTGGAACCAGGGGCTCCGGGAAAAATCGATCCAGGTCCAGACGACGAGAATCCTGGAAAAGGAGCCCGCGGCGGGATGAAAGGCTTCCCTTACTCGAAACCGCCATGATGCTTCGTAAACATTTCCCGGCACGGGGATTCACCCTTCTCGAACTCCTCATCTCCCTTACTATCCTGAGCCTCATCGCCGTTCTCGTTTTCGGCGCCCTCAGGCTCGGGGTCCGGGCCTGGGAGAAAGGGGAGAAAACCATCGAGACGAGGCAGCGGGAACGGATCGTCATGAATCTTCTCCAGCGGCAGATGGCCTCCATGAACTGGCCCGCCATGGTCAAGGACCTGAAGAGTGCTTTCGCCTTCCGGGGAGCGGGGAAGACCCTGTCTTTTCTTTCCGACGTCGCCCTGGTGCCGGGAAACGATTATGGCATGGTTTATGCAAAATACGAGGTTCGGGAAGAAGGGGAGGGGAACAGAGAAGCCCTTTTCCTTTATGAAAAGAACCGGGCTTTTCTCCCTGGTGAGGAAAGCCTGGACGGCATAGGGGAAGATGATTTTTATCCGCTTCTCCCCGCTTTCTACGCCATTTCGTTTTCTTATCTGAAACCGGCGGAGAAAGATGAAGAACCTGCATGGCAGGACACCTGGGACCCGGAGGTGGACGGGGGAGCCCCCCTGGCCGTGCGGCTGTCTCTGGTCGAGGAGGAGTCGTCGCCCCCGTTGAGCGTGGTGGCGAGGGTTCTCGTGGACACGGAACAGGATAAGCCGTCATGAAAGGAAACAACCGCGGCATCGCTCTTTTTCTTGTCCTGTGGGTGCTTGCCCTCCTCATGGTCATCGTCGGCGAGTTCTGCCACGCCATGCGCACGGAGGTGAATATCACCCGGAACTTCAAAGAGCAGTCGGAATCGTATTACATCGCCCTGGCGGGAATCAACCGGGCCGTTGTGGAACTCCTTCGAAACGACCTCATCCCCCGGCTGCCGGACGAATCGGCGGAGAATGAAACGGAAGAGAAGCGCTGGAGGGTGAACGTCGAGCTGCCGGCGGTTCCTTATGGAACGGGGCGGTATGCCGTCGTTTTGGGGAACGAAATGGGAAAAATCAATCTGAACCTGGCGGATGAAAAACTCCTCCGGGCCATGCTGGGCGGTTTCGACCTGACGGAGGAGGAAATGAACGTCATCGTGGATTCCATCCAGGACTGGCGGGACGAGGACAAGTTCCACCGGGTGAACGGGGCGGAGGACGACTATTACCAGTCTCTCCCGAACCCGTACAAGTGCAAGAACGGCGACTTCGATTCGGTGGAGGAGCTTCTCCTGGTGAAAGGCATGACGCCGGAAATATTTTTCGGGGGCGTCGATGGGAGGGTCACGGTCTTCCAGGAGCGTAAAGCCGCCGGGTCCGCGCTGAAAAAAGCGACGAAGAAGAAAACCGCTCAGAAGATCAACATCAATGCCGCCTCGCGGGAGGTCCTCCTGGCGCTGCCCCTGATGACGGAGGACCTTGTGTCGCAGGTCATGGAATACCGGAAAGAAAAAGATTTCAAAATGACTTCGGAACTCGTGGAAATCCTGGGACAGGAAGTGCATGCCGCCGTGGCCTCCTACCTGACCTTCGGCTGGTCTCCTTTTTACACCATCCGGTCCACGGGACAGGCCGCGGATGAAGAGGCCGGGGAGACTCTTTCCGCGACCGTGATGCTGGACAGGAGAAGCAAGACGGGATATCGTCTCCTGTCCTGGAAAGAACAATAAGACGGGGAGGGACCCTTTGCTTTTTCAATCCAGTTTGGGGATTCATATCGAAGAGGACCGGCTCGGCATGGTTGTCCTGAAAAGTTCTTTCAGGGGAATCCTCCTGGCGGACCAGCTCTCTGTCTCCCTTGCGGGATTCCCGTCGCAGGAAGAGCGGATGCAGGCTTTGTGCAGCCATATCAAAACCTTCCTGGAGAAAAATCAGGTTCCTTCTTCCGTGGAGATCTACATGGCCATACCCCGGCGGGAGGTCCTCAGCCGAATGATCGAACTGCCTTCCGCCGCCCGGGAGAACCTCCGGGAGACCGTCGGCTACGAGATGGAAAAATTCACTCCTTTTGCCGCCGACGCCGTTTATTTCGACGCCCGTGTCCTTCAGGAAGAACGGGAGGACGGCCAGATGCGTGTTTTTCTCATGGTCGTCCGGAAGAAAGCGGCGGAACCCTATGTCGATCTCATGAAGAAGATCGGCTGGGGTCTTTCGGGCATGGAGATCCTTTCTTCGGCTCTGGTGAATTATGTCGCCGTGGAAAAAGATGTCCCCGGGGTTCGGGAAAGGATGATTCTCTTTGCCGGCGAAGGATACCTGGAAGGGGACCTTCTTCAGAAGAATCAGCTTGTGTTCTCCAAGGCGGTGGCTCCGGAAGGAGGCGGGCGGGAAGCGTTCATGGAAGACACCGACGCCGTGATCTCGGAACTCCGGGACAAGACGCCGGAAGGGACCCCGGCCCCTCTTCTCTGTGTCGGGGAACCCTTCGATGAAGGGGTCCTCCGGGAGCTGGCGGAAAAGTGGCATGTCCGGGTAGAAGGCGTAAATGCCGCCGCCGGGGGGCTTCTGCCGCCGTCTCTCGTTCCCGCCTACGGCCTCGCCCTGAAAGGTGTGCGGAAGGTCCCGCTGAATGTCAATTTTCTCCCCCGGGAACTCCGGAAGAAAGCAAGCCGGACGGCCTACTATGCCCTTTTCATTCTTTCATTTCTGGTGGTTCTCTTTACGGCGGCCTGGCTGGGAAGTGCCGTCATACATCAGAAACTACTCATGGACCGCCTGAACGGAGAACTGGAAAGCGTGACCAAGGATGTTCGGAGAATCGAACGCCTTCACGACAAGGTCAAGGTCCTGGAGGGAAAGGTCGACTTCCTGAACGGTATAGTGTCGAATCGTGTACAACTTCTTAATATAATGAAAGAAATTACCGGGATTCTCCCCGAAACGGCCTGGGTCCAGCGTTTTTCCCTTTCGTCGAACACCATTGAAATCGAGGGGTACGCCGACACCACGTCGGACTTGATCCCTCTTCTCGAAGCCTCGCCCCGTTTCAGGGATGCCGCCTTTCTTTCCCCCATCACCAAGGGGCGGGACGGGAAGGAAAGATTCCGCATCGGTCTCAAAATACGGTAACCGTTATGATCAGGAAGATAGAACTGACTAAAGAAAGAAAATGGATTCTTGGTATAGGGGCGGTTCTTCTTCTGGCGGGCCTCATCTACCGGTTCTATCCCTCCCTGGCGGGACTGTGGCCGGGAGATGAGGAAATCCTCGTCAAGGCGAAGCAGATTTCCAAGTATCATGAAACGGTCCAGAATTCGGGGGACCTGGAGGGCCGGCTTGTCTCCCTGACCCGGACCCTGGAACGGTTCGAGCCCCGGCTGCTGAATGGAGACACCCCCTCTCTGGCGGCGGTGGATATCCAGAATATCCTGGCGGACATCACGGGGAGGGCCAATGTGGACATCCGGACGGTCCGGGTGCTCCGGCCGGAGGAACTGGAGGACAAAACCTATCTTCGCATCCCCGTTCAGTTCCTCGTGACCTGTTCCCTCCGGCAGTTGCAGGACGTTCTCTATGGAATCGAAGCCTCCTCCAAGATACTTGCTTTTGAAAAAGTCCGGATCAATTCCACGGGGAGGATGGCCGAACAGGTGCAGGCGGACATCGTCGTTTCGGGATACATGAGGATAGGGGATGGAAAAGAGGGGTGATGGAACGTCATGATTCCTAAGATATGGCTCATCAACCTGGCCCTGGCCCTGCTGATGGTTTTTTTCGGGATCAAGGCGGCGGACGTCTGGTTCGACGACGATGGGTCAGTTCTGAACAGGAAAGTCTCAGAAAAGCCAACGGACCGGATTCAGGAGAAAAAAATTAACCTGCAGCCCGTGCCCCCTGAGGCGGCTTACGGGCTTGTCGTGGAAAAAAACATCTTCTCCCCGGAACGGAAGGAGTACCTGCCTCCCCAGGAAACGGTTTCCGAAACGTCGCCGGAACCTGTGGAACTTGCCATTCCCGGGAAAAAGGTCATTCTTTACGGCGTTGTTATCATGGACGGGTATAAAAAGGCCCTGGTGACCAACCTCGACAAGACGCTGAAGAAGGACGTTGTCTGGGTTGAAGAGGGGCAGTCTCTGGGAGACTATCGCGTAAGCCGTATAGAAAAAGCGAAGGTGCTTGTCCAGGGAAACAACCAGGAATATGAAATTTCCCTCTATTCCGGGGACAAGCCGGCCAGAAAAACCGTGTCGCTGGATACGGGAAAACCGAGTGTCATAACCGCCACGGGAGGAAGCGAGGCCGCTCCCAGGACACAGGCAACCCCGCCCGCGCCGCCGGCGGCGAAGACGGAAGCGGCACCGGAACAAAAACAAAGACGGTCAGTGACGCATGTCAAGGAAAGCGACGGGGAATATGAAATAATCGATACCCCCTTCGGACCTTTCAAGAGGAAGATTAATTGATGACGAATTCGCAAAAAGTCGAAAATGATCATTTTCCGGCGGCTTCGTAAAAAGATTCGGAGGCCGGGCGCCCGGATCCCGAGAGATGCGACGTACCGGGCGGTACGTCGCCATGACGGGGGATGAAGGGCAACGCAGCCTATGGGCTTTTGACGAAGTCGTCCATGGATGAAACTTATAAAAGCTTGAAGGAAACAGGACAGGAAACGATGAATGGACGCGAGAGGGCAGGGACGGCACGGATAGGTCTGTTGATATTGATTCTCCTCGTGCTTATCCCCGGATGTGCCGGAAAAACTTCCGGGGCGATGAAGAGCGAACCGGCCGCCAAGGCTGGAACCGCTCAGGCCGGGAACGAGACTTCTCAGGTTGACGCGATCGATCAGGCCTTCGGAAACCTTGCCGGGAAGGGGGGCAAAAGCGAATACATCGACACGCCCTTTGGAATGGTGAAACGGCCCGGTGGTTCCGGCAACATCCCGGGCGTGGCCGAAAAGAAGGATGTGCCGGAGGGCGTTGCACCGGGAGGCGCGGCGGCACCTGGAATCGATGGGAAAGAAACGGACCGGGGGAAGAGGAAGGCGGCGGTGCCGGCCGGGATCGCTTCTCCGAAGGTGGAGCCGCCGAAGGCCGGAGAAGACGGAGGCGTCACCCTCAACTTCGATGACGCCGACCTCTACGAGGTCATCCGCACGTTTTCCGAAATCCTGAAGTTCAACTACATCGTGGATCCCAATATCCGCGGCCGGGTGACCATCCAGACCGCCGGATCGCTGGGGAAGGAGGATGTTTTCACCGTCTTCTACCAGATCCTCGAGGCGAACGGCCTCACCGCCGTGAAGGAAGGGAGCCTTTACCGCATCGTTAAGATGAAGGAAAGCCCCCGCCTGCCCCTCCTCGTCCGCGAAGGCGGGGAAGGGGAAGAGGAGACTTTTTCGCCGGATCAGAAAATCATTCTCCAGATCGTGCCGCTCAAGTTTATCTCCGCCCAGGAAATGACTAAAATCCTGACGCCCTTCATCTCGGCGGACGGGACGATCCTCGGCCATGAAGGTTCGAACCATCTGATCCTCGTGGACAAGGGGATCAATATCCTGAAATGCCTGAAGCTGGTGGAGGTCTTCGACGCCGATCTCTTCGACCGTGTAAGCCACCGGTTCTATTTTCTCCAGAACACCAAAGCGGACGACCTGGCCAAGATCCTCAAGGAGGTCCTTTCCTCCTATTCCATCGGAAAAAAGGACGACGTGAAGCTCATTCCCATCGAACGGCTCAACGCCCTTCTGGTCATCTCCGCGCAGAAGGGACTCATCGAGGAGATCGACCCCTTCCTCCGGGAACTGGATATTCCCAGCGAATCGGCGGAGCCGCAAATCTACGTCTATTTCGTGAAAAACGGAGAGGCCAAGCAGCTTGGAGAACTTCTTCAGAACATTTTCACGAAGGACTCGGGGAAGAAGAAAGACGAAATTGCCGCCAGAGTGAAAGCGCCCACGAACCCGCTGTCCATGGGGGCCGTGAAGGCGGAGGAAACGCCGAAACCGTCGGAATCCCCGTCTGCACCGGCACCGGCGACAGGCGGGGCGGAGACCGGTTCGGGCGCGATCCGCGGGGAGGTGGGCATCACCGTCGATGAAGTTCGAAACGCCCTGATCGTCAAGGCCCTGCCCAGGGATTACCAGATCATTCAAAACGTGCTCCTGCGGATCGACATCATGCCGCGGCAGGTCCTCATCGAGGTGATGATCGCGGAGATATCCCTGACCGACACGACGGATCTCGGCGTCGAGTGGAGCTTCGACGGTTTGAACGCCGTTTCCCCCCTGGGGGGCATTGCCGCGAGTATCGGCAAGGCCGGCCTGACTTACTCGGTTCAGCTCACAAACCACTGGAAGGCCGCGCTGAAGGCCCTCGCAAGCGAGAACAAGGTCAATGTCCTTTCCTCCCCCCACATCCTGGCCTCGGATAACAAGGAAGCGAAAATCGATGTTTCCGACGAGCTTCCCGTGGCGACGACGACGTACACCGACGCCTCGTCGTCGAGCACGACAGGGGTGTACGAAACGAGCATCCAGTATCGGGATACGGGGATCCTCCTGACGGTGACTCCCCACATCAACGATTCGGGCCTGGTAACCATGGATATTTCCCAGGAGGTGAGCGAACCGGGGAAGGAAAAAACGGTGGTCGATAAAACATATCCTTCTTTTACAAAACGGACGGTCAACACGACGCTGACGGTCAAACATGGCCAGACCATCGTGATCGGGGGGCTCATCAAGGAAAAGGTCACGGATACCAAAGAGGGACTTCCCTGTCTCATCCAGGTTCCCGTCCTGCGGTTCCTGGGCGGCAGAGAATATAAAGAAATCGAGAAGAAGGAACTGGTCATCATGATCACCCCCCGGGTCATCGTGAGCCTGGAAGACGTGGACGCCGTGACGGATGAATTCAGGAAGAAAGTCAAAAACGTTTCAAAGCGGTTCGAGGAATACCGGAAAGGGCTGCTCAAAAAGTAGACCGGCCCTTCCAGGGCCGCATTCTTAAACAGCGGGGCTGAATCCCCGGCCTGCGTCGTCAGGTTCGCCGTCGCAAGCCGGTTCTTCGGGACCGCCTTATAACAGGGAGAATTCAATTTCCACGTGCATCATCCCAATTCTTTTCGGTGTGCCCCCTTCCGGCCTTGCCGTCCGATGATTCACGCCTTCATTCTTTTTTCTCTTGCCCTCCGGCTTGTTCTTTTCCCCGGGGTGCCGGCCCTTGCGGAGGAACCCGGGAAACAGGCCGTCGCGGTCTTTGTTTCCCAGGAAATCCGCCCGTACCTCGAGGCCCTGGATGGTCTCACCCAGTCCCTTGGCACGGATCCCTCGGTGTTCCTGGACCCTTATCATCTTGGAAGATTTTCCCCCGATGAGGAAAAGGAACTCATCGACCGGATTGCCAAAAAGGACTACCAGGCTTATGTGGCCATCGGACCCCTGGCGCTCCGCTTTCTCTCGGACGATCTGCGGCCGGAAAAGGGGGCCCGGATTTATTCCATGGTCCTCAACCCGGAAGGAATGATTTCCCCGGGTGGAGAGACCTGCGGGATTTCCCTGAACCTCCCCGCCGGTGATCAGCTTCGGACGATTCAAAGCGTCCTGCCCGAGGTCCGGAAAATCGGTCTTCTCTACGATCCTCAATATAACGGCGACTTTTATGACGAGGCGAAAGCCTGGGACGGGACGGGCCTGTCCGTGGTTCCCGTTCCCGTTTCTTCCAGGAAAGAGATCCCGGCGGTTCTGAAGGGCCACTGGGGGAAGGTGGACGCCCTCTGGCTCATTCCCGACAGGACGATCACCACGGAAAGCCTCATCCGCTACATCATCCGGGAATCCATCTTCAACAGGGTGCCCGTGATCGGATACAACCGTTTTTTTTATGAAAGCGGGGCGGTCCTCTCCTTCGTCTTCGACTACCGGGAAATCGGGGGACAGTGCGGGAAGGAGGTCCTCCTTGTCCTGGCCGGCCGGCCCTGCAGCAGCCGGCCCCCGCTTTACAGGGTCTGGCTGAACGAGAAAGTGGCGAAAAGCATGGCCGTTCCGCTTTCCCTGTCCCCGGAAAGCCCCGCCGAGGCCGCTCCATGAAGGTTCGTTTCGGGATCCATTTCAGGCTTCTCGCGGCGGGATTTACGATCATTCTCGTAACGACGGTGATCCTCGGCACCATAGGGGCCCGCATTTCCCGCCAGTTCGTCCAGACCCGCTTCGATGACCGGATCGGCTTTCTCACCCAGCAGCTTGCCCTCAATGCCGAATTAGGCATCCTGATCGATGACCGGGACATGCTGAAAAGGCTGGCCGTGAACCTCCTGTCGGAAAAGGATCTGGTCGCCGTATCCATTTTCGACCGTTCGGGGAACGAACTCGCCGAAGCGGCCCGAAAAACGGCCGGATCGACTCTTTTCAAGGAGCACCCCGTGATCCTGAGAGAAACGGAGGAGGAAAACAGGGCCTTTGCCGAGGATGTCACCGGTGTTCCCACGGGGCAGAATGTCATCGGAATGGTTCGCATCGCTTACAGCACCCGGGGGATCGACCAGCTCATCATCACGTTGCGGGACCGTTTCGTCCTTCTTTCCATCGCCCTGGCCGTCCTCGTCGGCATCGTGTTCTATTTTCTCTCCCATTCCCTCGTCGCCCCGGTGACGGAACTGGCCGCCGCGGCGAAGCGGGTCGCCAAGGGGGACATGAAGTTCCGGGCCGATCCAGGGACCCTCCCCGAAACCCGGGAACTCGCCCTGGCCTTCAATACCATGCTCGATTCCCTGGAACAGAGCCGGGGAGCCTTTGAAAAGGTTCAAGGGGAGATGCTCCGCCGGAACACCCTGGCGGAGATGGGAAAGTTTTCCCTCATGATCGCCCACGAGGTGAAGAATCCTCTCAGCATCATCAAGACCTCCCTGGATCTGCTGAAAAAGGAAAGGGACGATCTGGCGGAAAACATCATGATCCGCTACATGGAGGAAGAGATCCGGCGGATGAACCGCCTCATCGAGGATTTTCTCGCCTTCGCCCGGCCCTCGCGGCCGGTCTTCCGGGAGGTGGAAATCAACGATCTCCTTCGCAGGATCGTCGGCCGGTTCGAAATGCAGCACGGGGCGCTTCCCCTCGAGGTCTCCCTCAAGTGCCTCGAAAAGGACTGTCTCATCCAGGGAGATCCCGACCTCCTGACGCGGGCGGTGGACAATATTCTCAAGAACGCCTTTGAGGCGAACGGGGAGAAGGGCCGGATCGCCGTCACCCTGGACCGCAGCGGGGACCGGGTCGCCGTGGAAGTGAGAGACGAGGGCAAAGGCATTTCCGAAGAGGTCCGGGAGAAGCTTTATGAGCCTTTTTTTACGACCCGGTCGAAGGGCACGGGTCTCGGTCTCGCTTATGTCCTCCAGGTCGTCGAGTCCCATGGCGGGCATGTGAAGGAAGGCAATCATCCGGAAGGCGGGGCGGTCTTCCGCATCGAACTTTCCGTGGCGGGGTCATCCCGGCCCGCCTGAGCGGGCGGGACCTCCGGCACGGTGATTTCCGACAGGTGAAATTGATTCTATGGCACATATTCTGATCGTCGACGATGAGGAAAGGATGCGCTATCTTCTTTCCATCATGCTGGGAAGGAGAGGCTACCGGGTATCCCAGGCCGCCGACGGCCTGGAGGGGCTGGAGAAGATCAAGGCCGAGCCTTTCGACATGGTCATCTCGGATATCAAGATGCCCCGGATGAACGGCATGGAACTCCTGGAAAAAATGACCGAGTTGAGCCTTCCCTGTCCCGTCGTTTTCATCACCGCCTTCGCCACCATCGATTCCGCCGTCGATGCCATGAAGCAGGGGGCGGTGGACTACATCACGAAGCCTTTCGAGGAGGAAAGGATCCTCCTCACCGTGGAGCGGACCCTCAATTTTTCCAGGATCCTGGCGGAAAACCGGGAGTTGAGGCAGGAACTGCAAAAGAGGGACGGGGAGGAGGAGATTATTTTTTCCTCCGGAAAGATGACCGACCTCATCAAACTCGCCTCCCGGGTCGCGGAAAGCGAATCGGCCGTTCTCGTTACCGGGGAATCGGGAACGGGGAAGGAACTCGTCGCACGGTACATCCACCGCATGAGCCCGAGAGGAAAGAGCCGGTTCGTACCGGTGAACTGCGCCGCCATCTCTCCGAACCTCGTGGAGTCGGAACTTTTCGGCCATGAGAGGGGGGCTTTCACCGGCGCCATCAAGCGGGTGATCGGCAAGTTCGAGTATGCCACCGGGGGGACCCTTTTCCTCGATGAAATCGGGGACCTCTCCCTGGATGCCCAGGCGAAGCTTCTCCGGGCCCTCCAGGAGCGGAAAGTCCAGCGGGTGGGCGGAAACGAGGAGATTCCCGTGGATGCCCGGTTCATCTGCGCCACAAACCAGAATCTCCAGGAGCGGGTGGAAAAGGGGCTTTTCCGTCAGGACCTGTATTTCCGGATCAATGTCTTTCCCCTTCTGACCCCGCCCCTCCGTGAAAGAAAGGAGGACATCCCGACCCTGTCCGGGCATTTCCTGGAGCGTTTCGACCGGGGGAGAGGCATCCACCTTACCGAAGGGGCGATCCGGGTGCTCATGGAATACCCCTGGCCGGGAAACGTGCGGGAGCTGGCCAACGTGATGGAGCGTTCCGTCATCCTGGCCCAGGACAGGGGAGCCATTACGGTGGAGACCCTGTCCTTCCTGAGGACGGCATCGTCCTCCGCCAACAGCCGGGGCGTTTTCCGGTTGCCCCCCGAGGGGATTTCACTGGAAGACGTGGAACTGGACATCGTGCGGCAGGCTCTCGAAATGAGCGGCAACAACCAGACGGCGGCGGCGAAACTCCTGGGTCTGACGAGGGCCAAATTCAGGGTGCTCCTGAGGCAGTGCATCGAGCCGGACAAGGAAGATGCCGATATATGATCCATGGGTATGATTCGATGATGGGACGGATGGCGCGAGCCTGGTTGAATTCGGTCAAAATCCTGGCGATATCTTCCCTTCTGTGGGGGGTGACGGCCGGAGGGGTCTGTACTCAAGCCACCGCCGGAAATAATGCCTTGCCGGCGGAGGATGACACCCTTCTCCTTTTCGTGGGTGAAGATCTCGATGTCCTCTCCATCGCGTCGAAACGGCAGGAGAGCGCCTGGCAGGCACCGGCGGTCGCCCAGGTTCTGACCCGGAAAGACCTGAATACCCGCGGGGCGCGTACCCTGAGCGACGCCCTCGACGCCGTTCCCGGGTTTTACATGGCCCAAAAGGAATGGGGGACGCAGCCCTATTTGAGGGGCATCCCCGATTCCGTCCTGTTTCTCTACGACACCGTCCCCCTCGGGTCGGACGTTTCCAAGTTTCTCCATCCCCTGAACCGGGAGTTGTCCCTCGCACCGGTGAAACGGGTGGAGATCATCCGAGGCCCGGGGTCGGTCCTCTGGGGACCGGACGCCTTTGCCGGCATCGTCAACGTGGTCCCCATGACAGGCAAGGATCTGGAGGGGGTTGAGACGGGGGTCTCCTATCAGGGACCGGGAGACCGGAAGGGTTTTTATCTCAACATGGGTCACGACGAAGGGCCGTGGGACGCCTTCCTTTCTCTCAGCGCGTGGAAGGGAACGGAAGACGACACGACCTGCAACGTGGTCCGTTTCTGGGGAGAAGGAACAACACCCGTTCCGCCCTCCTCCCGTTTCGGCGAGACGGACCCGGGGGAATCCCGCTACTTTGAAGCTTCCGGGCGCGTCCAGTTCCGGGACTGGCTTGGTATTTCCTTCCACATGTCCGACTACCGCCGTCCCTATGCCATGTCCACCCCGGACAAGGATTACACCTGGAGGGAAAGCCGGAGCGCGCCCTTCGGTTTCATCAAGCTGGAAGCGAAAAAGGAACTCTCCCCGGATGCCACCCTCCGTTTCGAAGGCTTTTTCAGCACCCTCCGGCCGGAATATGAAATCATCAACAAGACCCTGAACCAGAAGGAGGACGTCACTTACGGTGAAATCGTCTACGACCGTTCCCTCTTTTCCGGGAAGGGGCTCTTCACCGGGGGAATCTCCTATCGGGAAAAGTCCATAAACGACGCCCCCATCTGGGACAGCTACCTTCCCGATTATCTGGACCCGACCAATCTGTTCTTCCTCCCCCAGGTGACCGAGGAGGACTACCGGACGAGGCTCTGGTCCCTTTTCGGCCAATATACCCACAAGGTGGGGAATTTCGATTTTCTCCTCGGCCTTCGGGGGGACCGGCACGACGAATATGCCGACCACCTGAGTTTCAACACCGGTGTGGTCTGGACCATTTCCTCGCAGTGGGCCTGGAAGCTCCTTTACGGCACGGCCTACCGGACGCCCTCCGCCCGGCAGCTTCTGGGGGATGAGGAACCGGACCTGGAGAAGATTGAAACGGTCAGTTCCCAGGTGGCCTGGAAGCCTTCGAAGAGATTCGGCCTGAGCGTCTGCGGTTTTTACAGCCGCATCGACAACCACCTCATGGAAGATCCCTACGCGGGACTTTCCAATCCCAATTACCAGGAGATTTTAGGCCTGGAGCTGGAAGGTCATTATTCACCCCTGGAGGTGCTCGACCTGTCGGCGAACCTGACCCTCATCGACAACAACGGTCCCGATGAAACCTACCATTACAACGATTACACCTACTGGGACGGTGAGAAATGGGTGAAACACTACACGGATCTCAATTATCCCTACAACAAGGGCCCCCATACCATGATGAACCTCATGGGCACGTGGAAGCCGGCGGACTGGCTCAGGGCCACCCTGATGCTCCGGTATTTCTCTTCCCGGGACCTGATCTACCCTCGAATCCGGACCTACGAAACCAGTTCCGAAGTCTGGCTCGTGGACATGAACACCGTTTTCAAGGACATTTTCCGGAAGGGGCTCGAACTGGACCTGTCCATCAAGAACCTTGCCAACAAGAAATATGAAACGCCGGGCACCTACAGCACCATCGAGGGGGATCCCCTGTCAGCCATGGTGACCCTCCGGTACCGCTGGTGAGTGAGGCCTCCCGTGAGAATCCTCGCCATCGTTCCCGCCTATAACGAGGAAGAAACCATCGGGGAGGTCATCCTGTCGTTGAAGGAAAGAATGCCTTCTCTGGATGTTCTTGTCGTCAACGACGGGTCTGGTGACGGCACTTCGAAAGCGGCTGCGGGGACAAGCAGAGCCCTGGTCGTCGATCTTCCCTGCAATTTAGGCATCGGGGGCGCCGTCCAGACCGGATTTCTCTATGCCGTGAAAGAGGGTTACGAGGCTGCCTTCCAGTTCGACGGTGACGGCCAGCATTTAGCCGCCGAGGTGGATAAGATCCTGACTCCGGTCCTCGCCGGGGAGGCCGACGTGGTGATTGGTTCCCGCTTTCTGGCGGGAAACCGGGGCTTCCGGTCGACCCTCAACCGCCGGGCGGGGATCAAGATCTTCCAGTGGGTGAATTCCCTTCTCATCGGGCAGCGGATCACCGACAACACCTCGGGGTTCCGGGCCTACAACAAAAAGGCCCTCCTCTTCCTCTCCCGGTATTACCCCTCGGATTACCCCGAACCGGAAGCGGTCATCCTCCTGGGAAGAAACGGCTTCCGCCTGAAGGAAGTCCCCGTCGAGATGAAGGAGAGGCAAAGCGGCCGGTCCTCCATCACCGCCTTCCGCTCCGTTTACTATATGGTCAAGGTTTTGCTCGCCATCTTCGTGACGGCTCTCCGCCCCGTTCAAACCCCTTGATCCCACGACTGCCGGTGTCCCCCGGCAATTTAGGCCGGGGCTTTAGCCCCGCAAAAAACACATCGGTTCATCTGATTTTTACCGGATTCCAAGATTGTACTTGATGCCAGACCTGTTTGTGGGCTATATATGGACTCATGGTTCATAAGAACAGGACACGGAAGGCGAGGTAACCCATGAAATTGTCGCGTCAAATAAAACCGATCAGCTATCTGAAAGCCCATGCTGCTGAAATCGTCCGTACCATGGGTGATAACCGGGAACCGCTGGTCATCACGCAGAACGGTGAGGCCAAAGTAGTCATACAGGACATCGAAAGTTACGAACAAACCCTGGAGACTATGGCTCTTTTGAAGATCCTGGCCCTCGGTAACCGTCAGATCGAAGCAGGCGACGTCGAGCCCGCCGCCGAGGTTATCAAACGGCTCCGGGATAACCGGACCGGGCGCTGATGGCCTTCAAAGTATTTCTCACCTCCGATGCGGCACGTGACCTTGAAGAGCTTTACCACTACATAGATCAGCACGACACACCGGGAAAAGCGGAACAGGTGCTGACGCGTATCGATGAGATCTGTGCCGGTCTGTCCGAGTTCCCCGAGCGGGGTGTCTATCCGAAAGAGCTCCTGGCCCTGGGCATTCGTGAATATCGCGAGGTCTTTTTCAAACCCTATCGTATAATGTATCGAATTATGGGCGACACAGTATACATTCTGCTGATTGTCGATGGACGTCGCGACATGCAAACACTGCTGCAAAGAAGACTCCTGCATGGATAACTTCAACCCCCACACCATCCAGATCCTCTCCATCTTCGGCAGCATCGCTTTCCTTTTCCTCATCATCTTTCTCATACGAATCCGGAGGCTGAAGGAAGAGTACGCCATCCTTTGGCTTTTTTTCGGCGTCATTTTTCTCTTCCTCTCCATATTCAGGAAATCCCTTGAATTCATTTCATCCCTTCTCGGGATCGCCTACCCTCCGGCGGCCCTTTTTCTCATTTTAATTCTCGCGGTCATCACGATCCTCATCCACTTTTCCCTCGTCATCTCCAGGATGAAGGACAGACAAAGACAGCTTACCCAGCAGCTCGGCCTCCTGGAGGCCCGGTTCAAGAAAATTTCCCAGGAAAAGAGCAATTTTAAGAATCCAACGGCTCAATGACGATTTTATCGAAAGCGGCCGATAGTTGTCTTGGCGCAAGAAAATGTCCGCGATAATATGTCAACCCGCAGGATGGAACATCTGAACCGTGAAAATCTCCGTCATCACGCCGTCTCTCAATCAGGGAGACTTCATCGAGGAGACGATCCAAAGCGTTCTCTCCCAGCGGGGAAAATTCGAACTTGAATACCTCGTCATCGACGGCGGGTCGACGGATGAAACTCTGTCGATCCTGAAAAAGCACGAGAGAAACCTCAAATGGATTTCCGAGCCGGACCGGGGCCAGTCGGATGCCGTGAACAAGGGGTTCGCCCGGGCTTCCGGGGACATTCTCGGCTGGCTCAACTCCGACGATCTCTATGAACCGGGGGCCCTGTCCGCCGTCGCCGCCGCCCACGAGAAATCCCCCTTCATGTGGTGCTTCGGCAACTGCCGGAACGTGGACGAGGCAGGCCGGGAAATCAGGAAAGGGATCACCCTCTACAAAAACTTCGAAAGCAGGCATTATTCCTTTGAGCGGCTCCTGACCAAGGACTTCATCCCCCAGCCCGCCGTCTTCATCGCCCGTGAGGCCTTCCTGGAGACGGGGCCCCTGTACCCGGACTACCACTACGCCATGGATTACGACTACTGGCTGAGGCTGGCCTCCCGTTATCCGCCTCTTTATCTGAATCGCAATCTCGCCAGGTTCCGGTGGCACCGGACATCAAAATCGAAAGGCCATTTTCGGAAGGCCGCCTGGGAAGCCTATGGCATAGCGAGACGACACGCCCCGCCTGGTTCTGAATTTTCGATTTACCGGCACTTCCTCCATGTCCTGACGCTGAACATCCTGTATTCATGGATATGAATCTTAAGGACCTTGAAAACCGATACGGGTTGAACAGAAGAGCGATTGAACTTATCGTCTGGCTGCACAGCCTCTTCCTGTATTTTTTCGATGCACTGGTGTTTCTGTTTCCCGGAAAGCGGCACTCAGGAGACCGGCGGGATATCCTGGTTGTCAAGCTTGACGGCATCGGCGATTTCATTCTCTGGCTTGATTTCGCCAGGGGCTTGCGGGAACTTTACCCGCCGGCTGCTTACAGGGTGACCCTGCTGGCCAACGCCGCCTGGTCCGGTCTTGCGGAAGGAATCCCCCTGTTCGACAGGGTTTTGCCCGTCAAGAGGATGAGATTCATTCTGAACCCTCTTTACCGCCTCCGCGTGCTCATACAGATTCGCCGTAAAGGGTTTCATGCTCTGATCGATTCCGCATATTCAAGAGAGTTCCAGTTCACTCCCGCGGTGGCACGGGTAAGCGGGGCGCATGAGAAAACAGCGCCGGTGGGGGCGGCGACCAACCAGCGCTGGTGGCAGAAACGGATTTCCGACAGATGGTACAGTCGGCTTCTTCCTTCTTCCATGGCTCAAGAGATGGAGCTGAGACGGAACGCCGAGTTTCTTCGGGGGCTGGGACACTGGGCGTTCAGGGCCGGGCTGCCGGTCTACCGGCCGCAGCCTGCTCCCCGCAATCCGGAAGAACCGTATTATGTGATCTTTCCCGGGGCCGGCTGGGACAAAAAGCAGTGGCCCCTGGAGCATTTCGCCGCCCTCGTTACCTTGATCCACGATGCGACAGGCTGGCCATGTATCGTTTGCGGCGGGCAGGGAGAAGCGCATCTCGCCATGCGGCTGCGGCAGTTGACTCATGCTCCCCTGCAGGTTCTGACAGGGCGGACCACTCTGGCAGAACTGGCAAATTGTATTGCAGGGGCGCGTTTCCTGGTCGGAAACGACACCAGCGCCATACATATGGCGGCCGCCGTGGCAACACCGGCAGTATGCCTCATCGGCGGCGGGCAATTCGGGCGTTTTCTTCCCTATCGTCTCGAAATGGATACCGATCGGCCGGTCCCCATACCGGTCTATTTCAAGATGCCCTGCTATGGGTGTAATTGGAACTGCATTCATCCCCCCGAAAGGGAGCAGCCGGTTCCATGCATTGCCGGTATCGGTGTGGAGGAGGCGTGGAAAACGGTTCGGGGGGAATTGGAACGGCTGTATTCCTTCGGTGCCTCCGATCGACGAGGCAAAATCGTATCATTGACCCCGCCGCTTGCCCCGAAGGCTTATCAACGGACATAAGAGCCCCCTGGTCGGGCGACAGGACAACCGTCAGAAAGGACAGTGAATCAATGAAATCCGGCGAGGACAATTCTTCTCCACGGGATGGATACACCCGGTACACCGAACCAGGCGACGAGATAACTCTCGCCGATTATCTTCAGGTTCTCTGGAAATGGAAATGGCTCATTGTCATCGGCACCCTGGCGGTTGTCGCGTTGACAATCGCTTATGTATATCAATTGCCCCGGGTCTACGAGGTCAGCGCGGTTGTGGAACCCGGCCTGGCAGGTCTCAACGATCGAGGGGACCGATTGTTTCTTGACAACTCCGACAACATCGCGTCGAAAATCAATGAAAAGACCTATAACAGAAAAATATCGGAAGAACTGAACCTTGAACCGGAGCAGTGGTCCTTCTGGCCCGAGGCGAAAACGGACAGGCGGACAAAGTCGAATATCGTGCGGGTTCTGATTGAAAGTCCGATGGATCAGGCCGACCGGGGAAAGGAAGTGCTTTCATCTTTGATCCGGATGATCGCATCGGACTATGAAAAAGAAGTGAACTACAACCGCTCCCGCTATGAAGAGAAGATCACCCTTAAAAGGAGCGAGCTTAAAAATAATGAGTCAAAGAAGAAAGACATCGACCGGCAGATAGAGATCAGGTTGAACTCGATCAAAATGAAGCAAAATGAAATCCAGGCCCTGAATGACCGCCTGGACGGGATGAATAAACGGATCGAGGAATTGTATATTGAAAGCGGGAATGCAAAGGCCAACACCGATCAGATCATCTCCCTCCGCAAGGATCAGCTGTCCAAACCCGCCGGGGCCGATGCCCTGGCATTGCTCCTTTACTCCAACACGATCCAGCAGAATATCGCCTATTTCAACGGAATCAATGACCAGATATATCTTCTCAAGACGGAGTTGAAAGACGGGCAGTTCCGAAAGGAGAAGATCAATATCGATATGGACAGCATCATGAAAGAAGTGGAACGGATGAAGCTGACGAAGGAAGGATTTGACACGAATATCGAGGATATCCAGGCCCAGATAGGGCGGCTCGAATCTGAAGAGGACCTGATCGGGAATCTCCGGGTGATCCAGGCGCCCCAGGTTTCCCTGGAGCCGGTGGGCCCCAAAAAAATAAAGATCACCGCCCTTGCGGTTCTGGGAAGCCTTTTCGGCTTCATGATGCTGGCCTTTTTTCTCGAGTATCTCTTTTCTCAGGTCATAAAAGGGCCGAGGCAAACGAGCAGAAGATAGGACTCGCCCCCGAGTCCGGGGACAGGACCCCGCTCATCCTTGCCAAATTATCTCATTCATGTTACACGTATATTGCGTGGATCTTTTGAGGGAGGTGGAAAATGAAACAAAATATTACGCTCAGCCTGGATAAGGATTTAATCCGGAAGGCAAAGGTTATTTCCGCAAAACGCCGTTCCTCAATAAGCAATATGCTCAGTCAGGAATTGCAGAGAATTATAGAATCTGCCGAAAAATACGAAATTGCCAAGAGAAAGGCTATCTCTGATCTGCGGACCGGATATCATCTTGGAGGCATAATCACCGCGTCGAGAGAAGAACTTCATGAAAGATAAGATTTTCGTCGATGCAAATATACTGATTTATGCCCATGACCTGGATGCAGCCCCACGACACGATATCGCCGCCTCCGTCATTGAAGAATTATGGGAAAATGAAAACGGCGTTATAAGCACGCAGGTATTGCAGGAATTTTATGTTAACGTTACGAAAAAAATAAGCAAACCGCTCTCTCAGGCACGCGCCAGGGGAATTATTGAGAACTACTTGTCATGGCATATCGAGGTAAACGAACCCGATACCGTGCTCCTGGCATCCGAGATCGAAGAAAGGCATCTATTATCTTTCTGGGATGCCCTGATCGTAGCAGCAGCCTATCGGGCAAAGGCCGATAAAATCCTTACCGAAGACTTGAACCATGGGCAGAAGATAGAAGGTATTTTCATCGAAAACCCCTTCGCTGTTTAAGATGGCCCTCTACCGGAAAATAAAACATAGATGAGAGAAAGCAGGGAAGTCAAGGCCAACACCGATCAGCGAGTCCAGGGACATGACCCTTAGAAAGAAAGGAGCCACCATGAACAGAGCCCTTCTCGTCGGAATCAACAAGTACAAACTTCCCGGTGCCGATCTCAAGGGCTGCGTCAACGACGTGACCAACGTCCGGGATGTTCTTCTCAAGTACTACGGGTTCGCCGTCAAGGAGATCCGGGTCGTGACGGACGACCGGGCGACGAAGGCGAATATCCTGAAAAACCTGGAATGGCTTCTGAAGAACGCCAAGCCCGAGGACCGCCTCCTTTTCCACTATTCCGGCCACGGCTCCCAGGTCCGGGACCGGGACGGCGACGAGCTGAAGGACCGGCTGGACGAGATCCTCTGCCCCCATGACATGGACTGGGAGGGCACCTACATCACCGACGACGACCTGAGGACCCTCTTCACGCCCCTTCCCAAGGGGGTGAACCTGGAAGTTCTTCTCGACTCCTGCCACTCCGGAACGGGGACCCGGGAGGCCCAGGCCATTGCGGGGCTTCCCCCGGAGCTTGCCTTCCAGCCCCGGTTTCTCGCCCCGCCCATCGACATCGCCCTTCAGGCGGAAGACGATCTGCCCCTTCACCCCATCGCCCGGAGCGCAAACCCCCTGAACCACGTCCTCTTCACCGGCTGCAGGGACACCCAGACCTCCGCCGACGCGTATATCAAGGGGACCTTCAACGGGGCTTTCACCTACTACTTCTGCAAGCACATCCGGGACGCCGAGGGCGGCATCACCCGGGCGGACCTCCTCACCCGCGTCCGGGCCTCCCTCAAGTTCAACGGATTTTCCCAGGTGCCTCAGCTCGAGTGCCCCCGGTCGGAGCGTAAAAAAGGTATCCTCGAATAAAGGGCCGCCCTGCGCTTCCTTATTCGGTAAAGACCTTGATATGGCGGGGCCGCACGTAGACCGTGCCGCCAGGCTCCAGCTTCATGGTGGCGAACCGCCCCTGCGAGATTTCCGAGATCAGGGTCTGGCCGGCCTTCGTGACCAATTCGACGCGTACCAGCGGACCGGCGGTGTTGATGTGCACGACTTTCGCTTCGAGTGCGGGCAGGTCGCTGGTCCCCGTGTCGATGGTGACGTCGTAAGGGCGGATGAACACGCGGGCCTCGCCGTCGATCTGCCGGCGGTCTTCCGGAAAGGGCAGCTCGATGGAGCTGAACCGCACGGTTCCCTTGTTCACCCGGCCGTGAAAGGTATTGACATCGCCGAGGAAGTTCATGACGAACTCATTGGCGGGCCGGTGAAATACCTCGTCGGGCGAGCCGACTTGCTCGATCCTGCCCCCGTTCGTGACGACGACGCGGTCGGCGACTTCGAGGGCCTCTTCCTGATCGTGCGTGACGAATACGCTGGTGACCTGCAACTCATTGTGCAGTCGGCGGAGCCAGGAGCGAAGCTCCTTGCGGACTTTGGCGTCGAGAGCGCCGAAGGGCTCGTCGAGCAAAAGAACCTTGGGTTCGACGGCGAGGGCGCGGGCGAGAGCGACCCGCTGGCGCTGTCCCCCGGAGAGCTGGTGGGGGTATCGGTTCGCCATGCCGTCGAGTTGTATGAGTTTCAGCAGTTCATAGACTCTCCCGCGGATGTGCTCCTTGTCGGGACGCTCTTTACGGCGCTTGACGCGCAGGCCGAAGGCGACATTCTCGAAGACATTCATGTGGCGGAACAGCGCGTAGTGCTGGAAAACGAATCCGACACCCCGTGTGCTGACGTGACGCCGGGCCACATCCTCGTCGTGAAACAGAATGCTTCCTTCGCCGGGATCGGCCTGCTCCAGCCCCGCAATGATGCGAAGGAGCGTGGTCTTTCCCGAGCCGGACGGCCCGACCAGCGCCACCAGTTCCCCGCTGGCGACGGTCAGGCTGACATTGTCCAGCGCCTTGAATGTTCCGAAAGTCTTGCTGATATTTCGAATTTCGATACTCATGGGTGATCCCCCCTCCCGGCTTCCCGCGCGGCGGCTTCGTGGTCCCGGGCCGTTTTCCATTCAACGATGAACCTGACCGCCAGTGTCACCACGGCAAGAAATGCCAGCAATGACGCCACCGCGAACGCGGCGGTCGTCTGGTAGTCGTTGTAAAGAATCTCGATATGCAAAGGCATGGTGTTGGTCCGGCCGCGGATGTGGCCGGAGACGACCGAAACCGCGCCGAACTCGCCCATGGCGCGCGCGTTGGTCAGGATGATGCCGTAGATCAGCCCCCACTTGATGTTGGGCAGCGTAACGCGCCGGAAGGTCTGAAAACCGCTGGCTCCCAGGGTCAGCGCCGACTGCTCCTCCTCGGTTCCCTGGGCCTGCATGAGGGGGATCAGCTCTCGGGCGACAAAAGGTACGGTGACGAACATCGTGGCGATGACGATGCCGGGTGTGGCGAACATGATGCTGATGTCCCGTTCCATCAGCCATGGCCCGAACCAGCCGAGGGAACCGAAAAGCAGCATGAAGATCAATCCCGCGATGACCGGTGAAATGGCGAAAGGCAGGTCTATCAGTGTGATGAGAACGCTTTTGCCCTTGAACTCGAACTTGCCGATGGCCCAGGCGGCGGCGACACCGAATAACGTGTTCAGCGGTACGGCTATCGCGGCGGTGACGAGGGTCAGCCGTATCGCGGAAAGGGCGTCCGGTGTGATGAAGGAGGAAAGATAAATCCAGAGACCTTCCCGGAAGGCGCAGGCAAATACCAGCATCAGGGGCATAAACAGGAACAGGCCCAGAAAAACGAGGGCCGTGGCGATCAGCAGGCGGCGGGTCAACGCCGACTCGGTATTGGACCTCATGGGACGAGCTTTCGATGAGTCCAGCCGCAATGCGACGCTGCGGACCATGACGGTGACTCCTTACAGTTGATGTCGCCTGCTCCACCATTGGAGCAGGTTGATGATCAAAAGCAGAACGAACGCCGCGATCAGCATGACGACGCCGATGGCGGTGGCGCCGACGTAGTCGAACTGCTCCAGTTTAATGAGAATCAATAGCGGCGCTATTTCCGTCCGGTAGGGCATATTGCCCGCGATGAAGTAGACCGACCCGAATTCACCCACGGCCCGCGCGAAGGCCAGCGCGAAGCCGGTGAGGAGCGACGGCATCACCGTCGGGAGGATCACGCAGCGGAATGTCTGCCATCGCGTCGCGCCGAGGCTGGACGCGGCTTCCTCGATCTCCGGCTCCAGGCCTTCCAGGGCCGGCTGCACGGTACGAACGACAAAGGGCAGGCCTATCAGCGTCAGAGCGATAACGATGCCGGGCCACGCATAGGCGATCCGGATGCCCAGCGGTTCGAACCAGCGCCCGATCCATCCGGTGTGGACATAGAGCGTGGTCAGGGCGATACCCGAAACGGCGGTGGGCAGCGCGAAAGGCAGATCGACGATGGCATCGATGAATCGCTTGCCCGTGAATTCGTAACGAACCAGCACCCAGGCAACGATGAGACCAAAGACCCCGTTAAGCGACGCCGCGACGAACGATGCGCCCAGGCTCAGACGGTAGGATGCCAGCACCCGGGGATCGGCGATGGCCTTGGTCCAGAACTCCGCCAGGGTAATCCGCGTTCCCGTGAATAACACCAGCCCGCAAAGCGGTATCAATACCAGCAGGGCCAGGTAGAAGAGCGTGAAACCCATGCTTATTCCAAAGCCGGGCAGAACTCTTTGCTGTTTCAAATGCAGTCGCGGCATGGTCGAAGCAAGTCCCTTGAAAACACGCCTCAGCGTGGTTTGTAGATCTGGTCAAAAGACGCGCCGTCATTGAAGTGGTCACGGTAAGCGCCGGGCCAGCCGCCGAAGACCCCGTCGATGGTGAACAGTTCGAGGTCGGGAAACTGGTGGGCGTATTTATTAAAAATCTCGGGATCGACCGGTCGGTAGTAGTTTTTGGCGGCCACCTCCTGGCCGATGGGTGAGTAGAGATACTCGAGATAGGCCTGGGCGACGTTCCGTGTTTTCCTGCGATCGACATTGCTGTCGACAAGGGCCACCACCGGCTCGGTCTTGATCGCCACCGGAGGAACGACGATTTCCACGCCCTCCGCGTCCAGCTCGTTGGCGCCCAGAAGAATCTCGTTCTCCCAGTTGATCAGCACGTCGCCGATCCGGCGCTGAATGAACGTATTGGTCGCCCCGCGGGCCCCCCTGTCCAGCACCGGGACGTTCCGGTACACCCTGGCGGTGAAATCCATCGCTTTCATCCGGGCAGCGGCGGCCGCTTCGGCGTATTCCGGATCCTTCAGCCTGGCGGCGAAGTCATCTCCCAGTTCCCGTCGCAGGGCGAATCCCCAGATCGCCAGATAGTTCCATCGTGCCACACCGGAAGTCTTGGGGTTGGGCGTGATGACCTGGACGTCCTCCCGGGCCAGGTCGTCCCAGTTCTTTATGTTTTTGGGATTGCCTTTGCGGACCAGAAAAGCCAGGGTTGAAGAGTAGGGCGCGCTGTTGTGAGGCAGCCGTGTCTGCCAGTCTTCGGGAAGCAGCCGGGCATATTTGGCGATGGCGTCGATGTCCGCCGCCAGGGCCAGGGTGACCACGTCGGCCTGCAGACCCTGAATGACGGACCGCGCCTGGCTTCCCGAGCCGCCGTGGGACTGGCGCACCAGCACCGTTTCCCCGGTTTTCTCTTTCCAATGCCGGGAGAAGGCCTCGTTGAATTCGCGATACAGCTCCCGCGTCGGATCATAGGAGACGTTCAGCAACTCGACCGTTCCGCTCAGAGACGGTGCCGGGAAGAAACACAACACCGCCAGGATAACCGCAAGACGATAAAAACCAGCCATCATAGCCCATTACTCCTATCTTTTATATATGATATTGCTTCCAAAAAAATTGACTGAATGCCGTTATTAACGCGCCTCATTCTTTCAGCATTTCTGCCAGCGTTTCCCGGTCCATAATCGCCGACATATTGTCACGGACGCGCAGCATGACCTTGCGAATCCAGCAGGTTTCGGGCTGGCAGCGCTTGCACCGGTTGTAGGACGGCGCTGTCCGGCTGGCGCACCCGATCGGCGCCAGCGGGCCGTCGATGGCGCGAACGATGTCCCCCAGGGTGATCTTTTCCGGCGGCAACCGAAGCGCGTAGCCGCCGTGCTTTCCGCGCTCGCTCATGACAATTCCCTTATTTTTCAAGGCGGCGAGCACCTGTTCCAGGTATTTCGACGAGAAACCGCAATCGGCAGCCAGGCGGGCCGCAGACAGAGGCTTGCCGCCGTAGTTGCGGGCCAGATGCCGCAGGGCTTCCAGGGCGTACAGGCTCTTGTTGGAGAGTTTCATATCACATAACCCCTATATGAATTAAATAACTTAAGGGACTGATCATTGCAAGCCCGATTTTCATATTTTTTCTTGACAGGGAGCAGGGGTTTAACTATGGAATTTTCCCTGTCGGGTACTCATTTCCGCAATACCGGGAGGAAGGGGTTCCCGGGATTGTCCACCGCTTCCAGCCATATCGAAGACCATACCGGGTAGATGCAATGGCCGATCAACATATCGTCTGGCACGAAGGAAGACTCTCCCGTACCGATCGTGAACGAATCAAGGGACACAAAGGCGCCTGCCTCTGGTTTACCGGCCTGTCGGGGAGCGGCAAATCCACCATCGCCAACGAACTGGAAGGGGAACTCAACGCACGGGGGGTGCACACCTACCTTCTCGACGGGGACAATATCCGACACGGTCTCAATCGCGACCTCGGGTTCAGCGGGGAGGACAGGACGGAAAACATCAGAAGGCTCGGAGAAGTCGCCGGATTGTTTGTCGATGCCGGCATTGTCGTCCTGACGGCATTCATCTCACCCTTTGAAAAGGACAGGGACTTTGTTCGAAGCCTGATGCCGGCGGGCGCTTTCATCGAAATTTTCGTCGATGCCGATATGGAAACCTGCGAAACGCGGGACCCCAAAGGCTTGTATAAAAAGGCGCGAGCCGGGGAAATAAAGGATTTCACCGGCATTGACTCGCCCTACGAGGTACCCGTCGATCCTGAATTAACGATTCATAACGACCATGGAAGCCTCATCCCGGATCATGTCCTGAAAATCATAGCGTATCTGAAGCAAAAAAAAACCATCGCCCAGGGAGCCGTTGATTGACCATGGAACGCCGATATTACATAACCCACTTGCGGGAACTGGAATCGGAATCGATTTTTGTTTTAAGGGAAGTGGCCGCCCAGTTTCAAAATCCCGTCCTGCTCTTCTCCGGCGGCAAGGACTCCATCGTCCTCGGCTGGCTGTCAAGAAAAGCCTTCCATCCCGCGCGAATCCCCTATCCCTTCATGCACGTCGATACGGGCCACAACTTTCCGGAGACCATCGAATACCGGGACAATTACATCAACCGGCTCGAGGCCCGGCTTATCGTCGCTTCCGTGCAGGAATCCATCGACAGGGGAAGGGTCGTGGAAGAAACGGGGAAATACGCGTCCCGCAATGTGCTGCAGACGACCACCCTTCTCGACGCGATCGAAGAGCACAAATTCGACGCGGCCATCGGCGGCGCGAGGCGCGACGAGGAGAAGGCCCGCGCCAAGGAGCGGTTCTTTTCGCACCGGGATGAATTCGGCCAGTGGGACCCGAAGAACCAGCGCCCCGAACTGTGGAATATTTTCAACGGCCGCAAAAACATGGGAGAACATTTCCGCGTCTTTCCCCTGAGCAACTGGACCGAGATGGACGTCTGGCAGTATATCGCGCTGGAAAACATCCCGATCCCGGAAATTTACTTTTCCCATACGAGAAAAGTCGTTCATCGCGACGGTGTCATGCTGGCCGTCTCTCCCTATGTTCACATAGACGAAGATGACCGGGTCGAGGAGCTGGTCGTGCGGTGCCGGACCGTCGGCGACATGACCTGTACCGGCGTTGTCAAGTCCCGGGCTTCAAAACTCGAAGACATCATCCGGGAAGTGGCGGCGTCGAGAATTACGGAGCGGGGCGGCCGGTTCGACGACAAACGGTCGGACACGGCCATGGAAGACCGTAAAATCAATGGATATTTCTGAGGCAGTGAGAATAATCTCATGACGAAAAAATCCTACCTCGACATGGAACTGCTTCGCTTCTCCACGGCGGGCAGCGTTGACGACGGAAAAAGCACCCTCATCGGGCGGCTCCTCTACGACAGCAAGGGCATTTTTGAGGATCAGCTGGAAGCCGTCAGGAAAACGAGCGAGAAGAAGGGCCTGAAGGAGATCGACCTGGCCTTGTTAACGGACGGCCTCAAGGCGGAGCGGGAACAGGGGATCACCATCGATGTGGCCTATCGCTATTTCGCCACGCCGAAGAGAAAATTCATCATCGCCGACACCCCGGGTCACACCCAGTACACGAGGAACATGGTGACGGGGGCCTCCACGGTCAACCTCGCGCTGATTCTGGTCGACGCGCGAAACGGTGTCCTCGAACAGACGAAGCGCCATTCCTACATCGCCTCTCTTCTGGGAATCCCCCATCTCGTCATCTGTGTGAACAAGATGGATCTCGTCGGTTACTCCGAGGGACGATACGAAGAGATCGTCGAAACCTACAAGACCTTCGCCTCGAAAATGGATATCAACGACATCCAGTACATTCCCATCAGCGCGCTGAAGGGCGACAATATCGTCAAGCGCTCGCAAAACATGGAGTGGTATGCGGGTCCCACGCTCATGTACCTTTTCGAACATATTCACATCGCCAGCGATTACAATGTCATCGATGCGAGGTTTCCCATCCAGTACGTCATCCGGCCCCGGAAAGTGGACGGGTTCCATGACTATCGCGGCTACAGCGGCCGGGTCGTGAGCGGCGTGTTCCGGAAGGGTGAACGGGTCATCATCCTTCCTTCGGGTTTCGAAAGCACCATCACGTCGATCCACGAATATGACAAGCCCGTTGAGGCAGCGTTCCCCCCCATGTCCGTATCCATGGAACTGGAAAACAGCATCGACATCAGCCGGGGGGACATGATCGCCAAGCCCAACAACCAGCCCGAAGCCGGCCAGGACATAGACGCCATGGTCTGCTGGTTCGGTGAAAAGCCCCTGCGCGTGGGCGGCAAGTACGCCTTAAAACACACCTCCGCGGAAGTCCGGGCCATGATCAGGGATGTGGTCTACAAAATGGATATCAACGAGCTTCAAAGAATCAAGAACGACAAGAACATCGCCATGAACGACATATGCCGCCTTCATCTGAGGACCACAAAACCCCTCTTTTACGATCCCTATAAACAGAACAGGATAACCGGAAGTTTCATACTGATAGACGAGGCGACGAACAACACCGTCGCCGCCGGGATGATACGGCGGTGATGGAAATATAGCCTGTCAGCTGCTGATTACACAACCCATAGTTTCTTTCCCTCAATGGTGTCATTTCGATCGATGAGAGAAATCTTATCAGGCCTGTATCCCTATGAATTTTACTGAATCACCGAAATTTTGTTTCTTTGGTGCATATCCAAATTCTAGGAGTTGGGGTCGGACCAAGCTAACATATAGAAATAAAATTGAAAACTTACAAAATTAACCCCGGTTTGGGTCTATATTGCCTTTTTAGCTATAAAAAAGGCAATATAGACAATAAGCAATATGGCTAGAGCACAAAGGCATTATATACCGGAACAAATATTACATATTACCCCATTGCTGTCCAAGATAATCCTGGATCACATACCCACCCATTTAAAAATCAGTAAGTTGGACGGGAATATTGCGGTTTTCTCGGAGCAGGTTCCCCCTTATAGTCATTTCTGCTGTCCAAGTTGTTAGAAGAGTGGAATCTGGGCTCCGTAAATGGGCACCGGCGCCGGTTCATAGGGTTCGTTCAGCCACTCCCAGAGGTTCCCGTAACTGAAGAGATGAAATCGGAACATGGCCACCAGATTCGAGAAAGACCAGGAGAAAGAAGAGCGGAAACGGAGGTACTTGAGGAGCAGGATGGTGTATCAATGCTGTCCAAATCTGAACCAGAAGGGCGTTCTTCGAGGTTTCCACGAAGGTCTTGATCTTGAGATTTTGTTTCAACGTCTTGAAAAAGATCTCGATCTGCCACCGCTCCTTGTACACCGCGGCAATGGTTGCCGGCGCAAGGGAAAAGTGATTCGTAAGAAAAACGATGGGGACCTGCTTCTCCGGGTCGAAAGCGGTGACCCTTCTCAGGCAGCCGGGGTATTTCTCCCTGGATGTCGGGATTCCAAACTCGATGATCTCGTCCTTTAGAATGTTACCGCTGATCGGCACCCGTCTCTCCGCGATCAACCGGAAAACCGCATTGTCCTTCTGCCTGATGACGAAGAACACTTTCTCCATCGTCCATTTCCAGAAAAGAGCGTAATCCGTGAACCCCTTGTCTACGACCACCATGGACCCCGGGGGAAATGAAAGGGTCCAGGCAATGTTCACCTCGTGGGTCTTTCCCTCGGTGATGTGAGCGAAGACAGGGAAATATCCGTCATGATCCAGAAGAAGATGCAACTTCACCGCCCCTTTTGTCTGACGATACTTCGCCCAGTCAAAAAGACCGGCGCAAAGATCGATCACAGTCGCGTCCAAGCTGAACAGCTTGTTTTTGAACCGGAACTTCTTCTTTCCCGGGAATTCCTGCCGACACCGATCCAGAAGCTGATAAAACACCCTCTCGTAAAGCTGCCAGGGACGATGCTCATTCGCATAGGCCAAAGTCGACCGCTTCGGGGCCTTCCGGATCCCGAGATGCTTCGCTTTTCCGAAGGCGCTGGCCAACCCTCCGCAGATCTCCCGAAGGGAGTTCGCCTTACCAAGCTGGCAAAACAGCATGGCTACAAAGTGATCCCAGACGCCGAACCCCTTGATCCCTTTCGCCGCTTTCGTGTCGTAGACCGCTTTAAAGAACTCCCGCTTCGAAAATATCTGTAGAATCTGACCAAAAATGCTGCTACATCTCTCCATGGGTGCCTCCTCAGGTTTCTGGTTTTATGGACAACTACCTTTTACCTGATGGACGGCACCCCTTCAAAAACTGATTTCTTGGGATACACCTTCGGACGATGCTACAGCAGAGAGACCGGGCGGGCCTATATTGGCACCCGTCCATCCAGGAAGAGCATCAAACGTATGGTGGAAAATATTACCAGGGGAAACAGACCGAAGCCGAAGTATAGGAAAGGCCGAAGATGTCGTGGGACGACTAAACCGGAAACTGACCGGTTGGGCAAATTATTTTTGCCTGGGTCAGGTCAGCCCGGCGTATCAGGCCATTAACACCCATGTCACGCAACGGCTCCGTCGGTGGTTGTGTAAGAAGCACAAAGTCCGTGGCAAGGAATGGTCACGCTATCCCGATCAGTACCTACATGAAAAATTGGGATTGATTGATCTGCCGAAGATGACGCGCAACCTTCCGTGGGCAAAAGCATGAAGTCTTGTCCGAGAGCCGGATGCGGGAAATCCACCTGTCCGGTTCGATGAGCGGGATGTGGAAACGGAGCATGATCGGGATATTGAGGCACCGGCAATCAAAAGGGTCGGTAACAGATAGGCCCCATCTAAACCACCGCGCCACATCTCGACTCTACAAAAGGTGTTCACAAATGAAACAGGCATTGGTAAAAAAAGGCAAAGTGTTTGCGGCAAATGTTCCAGCCCCTCTTGTTACTAAGGGATCTTTGCTCATCAAGGTAGTCAGCAGTTGTATCTCGGCAGGCACTGAGATAAGCGGAGTCAAAGGTAGTGGCAAGTCGCTGATAAAGCGTACACTGGAACAGCCTCAGAATGTAAAAAAAGTCATTGATATGGTTCGGTCTGATGGCATTGCTAAAGCGTATCTAAAAGTGAAGCGGAAAGTTGAAACCGAAACTCCAACCGGTTATTCAATTAGCGGTATAGTCATTGCCGTGGGTGAGGGCGTAAGCCGCTTTCATGTCGGCGATCATGTGGCCGCTGCAGGTGCAGGCATTGCCAACCACGCTGAATACGTCGATGTTCCTGAAAACCTGGTTGTGAAAATGCCTCGCGGAATGGAATTTGCCGACGCATCCACGGTAACGCTTGGCAGCATCACCATGCAGGGAGTCCGCCGTGCTGATTTGCGTCTTGGCGAGTACGCTGTCGTTGTTGGTACCGGCATACTTGGCCTTCTCACGGTACAGATGCTCATATTCTCCGGCATCAGGGTGGCGGCCATAGATCTTGATCATAGTCGTCTGGAAATCGCAAAGGAACTGGAGGCTGAAATTATTCTCAATCCGGATTCGGACGATACCATCAGGATGGTCGAAAGTTGGACTGGCGGTTATGGCGCCGACGCAGTCATTATTACCGCCGCGACATCGAGCAGTGAGGCCCTGTCCCAAAGTTTTAAGATGTGCAAGCGCAAGGGTCGGGTAGTTTTGGTGGGTGTCGCGGGAATGGAGATTAAGCGGGAGGATATTTATCAGAAAGAGCTTGATTTCATGATATCCACTTCCTATGGGCCTGGGCGCTATGACAAAAATTATGAGGAAAAGGGGCTTGACTACCCCTACGCATACGTGCGCTGGACGGAAAACAGAAATATGGAGGAATATCTTCGTCTGGTGCATGAAGGCGCCATCAGGCTGGATAAACTTATCAGCGAGAGTTATCCCATAGAACATGTTACAGAGGCCTTCGCCGCATTGCAGCAGCCAGGCCAAAGTTCTCTGATGGTGCTGCTTGATTACGGTACTATCGACCACGAAAAACTTGAAGAATATGTGCAACATGACCGCAAGGTTTCCATTTCAACCATGCCTGTTAAACGTGATGTTGTAAACATTGCTCTGATCGGCGCCGGCAGTTTTGCAACCGGTATGCACCTGCCCAATATTGAAAAGCTTTCGGATAAATATCGGCTTCATTGTGTAGTCAATCGGACGGGCCACAAGGCGAAATCAGTGGCTGAAAAGTATCATGCCGCTTACGCGACCACGGATTATCAGGATGTTTTAAAAGACAAAGATGTTGATCTGGTGCTTATTGCCACACGTCACGACAGCCACGCGACGTTGGCTTTGCAGGCCCTTCAGGCGGGCAAACATGTATTTGTTGAAAAACCCCTGGCAACCACGCAGGAAGAACTGGATGCAATAAAGGCGTTTTATGCTGTTGGAACAGAAAACAAGCCGGTTCTTTTTACCGGTTTCAACCGCAGGTTCAGCATCTATGCGCAGGAAATAAAAAAGCATACAGACAAACGGATTAATCCCCTATTTATCCATTACCGCATGAATGCCGGCTATATACCGCTTGATCACTGGGTGCATGAGGACGGCGGCAGGATCGTGGGCGAAGCTTGTCACATCATTGATCTCATGACCTTTCTAATCGGAAGCACAATCAAGTCAGTCAGTGCTGACAGTCTGATACCCGTAACGAATAAATTCAGTCCATCTGATAATAAGGCAATCACGCTTACTTATGAGGACGGTTCCATTGCCACGATTCATTATTTTGCGGTGGGGAGTAAAGAATACCCGAAGGAATACATCGAAGTTAATTTTGATGAAAAAACCATTGTTCTGGATGATTACAAATCACTGAAGGGTTTTGAACTAAATGTTGATAAACTAAGTACGCCTGCAAGTCAAAAAGGGCAGTATGAGGAATTGATTTGTCTTTACGAGACTCTCAAAGGCAATGAAAAGAAATGGCCTATTTCTTTAGCCTCAATGATTGAGACAACTGAAATGAGTTTGAAAATAGGTTTGCAACCTTTTGTAGAAGACCTTCTTCATCCTTCCCTATGAAGAATGGACTTCATGAACGACCACAACAATCGTTGAACAATTCAACAAGGAGTTCAGGAGGAGAATGAGGAGCATGGAGGTACTGACCGGGGAAACTGCTTGCTATCGTACAATGGATCATGTCGCCTTAAAAATCGAGTTGAATTGGAGAGCATAGTCCTTAGGCAAAACGCAGAACAATCTGCCTTTTCGAAGGGATTAGCGATGAATGTTTTACAGAAAAATCTTGGCAGTACCCGAATTTTAATAAATGGCTATCCGTGGGGAGGCAATACTCCGCCATTTATTGCGAAATTTAAAGAACTAGGTTGCAAGGTAAAATTAGTTTGTCCATTGTATTTTTCTAAAGAACACCTTTTCAAAGAACAATCAATGCATGAGTGTTTAGTTGAGGACGATATTATTATCCCAAAGTATTCTGTACTTGAGAAACTATTTCTAAAAGACTTTATAAGAGTATGCAACAACGTAAAAATTAATTCACTTTGGATGCCTTTAGTTACAACAAAAATGAAGAAAGTTATTGAAATATTCAAGCCAGATATTATTTATAATCACACTTTTTCAAGAGCCACTCACATCATGTCAAAAACGGGTTTCAGACCGCAGGTATCCTTTCCATTTGGCTCAGATGTTATGGGTATAAATGCCTGGAAAGATTTTAATATACATCAGGAGATTATTAGGGCGTCTGAATATGTTATCTCAGCACTACCTACAGCAAGTGAATTTTTTATTGAAAAACTTAAAGTTCCTAAAGAAAAATTGACAAATCCAATTCCTTTTGGATTGCCACATTTAAACGAGCTATTGTCTGATGAAAATAGCGATGCCAAAAACAAAAAAATTAGAGAAAAGTTTGGTGTCCCTGATAAAAAAATCATTTTAATTGAAACACGGGGACTCAGAAGACACGATGGTGGCGCTATTGCATTAGTGAAAGCATTTAAAAAAGTCGAACGAGAAGGTGTATTTTTAATAATGACAAAAGGTTTTTCAGGAGATAATAGGGTAGTGGACTCTGTTAAAAACCTCATAAGCAAACTTGGACTTAATTCAAAAATAAAAATAATTGAAGATGTTCTATCTTATAAAGATGTAATAGGACTGTATAGGATTGCAGATATTAATCTCTCCCTGTTGCCTCATGATGTGCTCGGGAAATCTATTATGGAGGCAATTTCTCAAGACTGCCTATTAATTTTAACAGACCTAAAAGATTATCGAATAGCATTTGGCAACAATGCAGAATATGTTGAACATGATAATGTTGAAGATATAGGAGGTTCAATAAGGAGAATGATTAATCTTAATGAAGCTGAAATGAAAAGGCAATTAATGAACAACAAAGAATGGCTGATAAAAAACCAATGTTTTGATACAAATTGCAAGGAACTTTTGCGTTTATTTGAAAATACTATTGCGAGTTGTAATAAATGAAAGCGATAATCCTTGCCGGCGGTCTTGGTAATCGACTGAAGCCATTTACAGAAGTAATACCAAAACCCTTGTTGCCGATAGGCGAAAAATCCGTTTTGGAGATTCAGATTGAGCGACTGAAACAATATGGCATTGACGAGATATTTCTCGCCACGAATTATAAATCTGAGTACATTGAAGGATTTTTTGGAAATGGTTCACGCTACGGGGTCAGCCTTACCATCAGTAAGGAAGAAAAGCCCCTTGGCACTGCCGGGCCGCTTTATCTGCTCAAGGAGAGATTGACTGAACCGTTTATTGTCATGAACGGGGACGTCCTGACGCTGATTGATTTTGGAAAATTATATGAATTTGCAATCAGCAGGGAATCCCTGCTTACCATAGCCATTAAAAAGGAGATCACCCCTTTTGCCTTTGGAAACATTTATTTTGAAGGTGACCTGGTGACGGGTATAGAGGAAAAACCGGATATAATCATGTATATACTGGCCGGTATTTATGTGATCAAACCGGCAATATTCAAGTATTTTCCGAAGGATGAATATTACGGCATGGATGTGTTAATAAAAGATATGCTCAAGGTCGGTGAACCTGTTACAAAATATGAAATGAGTGAATACTGGCTTGATATTGGTCGTATCAACGACTACGAAAAGGCCCAGACAATTTATAACAAATACTTTAATGGGAAATAGCATGGAGAAAGTTCTTATAACCGGTGCGGATGGATTTATCGGTTCGCACCTGACCGAACTTCTGGTTCGTGAAGGTTATGCGGTCAAGGCATTGAGCCAATACAACTCCTTTAATAACTGGGGATGGCTTGAGGATGTGGATTGCCTTGATGATATAGAAATTCTGACAGGGGATGTGCGTGATCCTCATTACTGCAAGCACATCACAAAAGGGGTTGATATTATTTATCACCTGGCAGCACTTATCGCCATACCTTATTCCTTTATTGCACCGGACAGTTATGTTGATACCAACATCAAGGGGACGCTGAATATCTGTCAGGCAGCTCTGGAAAATGGGTGTAATAAGATAATACATACATCTACGAGTGAGGTTTACGGCACTGCCCGATATGTGCCCATAGACGAAAAACATCCATTACAGCCCCAGAGCCCTTACAGCGCCAGTAAGATTGGTGCAGACATGATGGCCATGAGTTTTTACAATGCATTTAACCTTCCCGCAGTCATTGCCCGGCCGTTTAATACCTATGGCCCACGTCAAAGTGCAAGAGCGGTCATCCCCGCCATCATAATCCAAATTGTTTCCGGCACAAAAGAGATCAAGCTTGGTGATGTCACCCCTACCAGAGATTTCAACTATGTGGAAGATACTTGCAGGGCTTTTCTATCTATCGCAAAATGTGAGCAGGCCATCGGCCAGGCTGTTAATATCGGGTCTAATTTTGAGATCAGTGTGGGCGATACCCTGAATCTCATAAAAGAAATAATGGACAGTGACGTGAGATTTATTATGGATGAAGTGCGCATACGACCCGAAAAATCTGAGGTATTTCGTTTGTGGTGTGACAACAGCAAAGTTACACAGCTGACCGGTTTCAGGCCGGCCTATAACATACGTCAGGGACTGGAAAAGACCATTGAGTGGTTCAGCAAATCTGAAAACCTGGCAAAATATAAGGCTGATATCTATAATTTGTAGAGAGTTGCGACTCAGCTCAGCAAAGATCGGATATAAACCATGGAATATAAAATACCACTTTTTGATTTGAATTTTGATCAGGAAGAAGAAAAAGCCGTCCTTGAAACTTTGCGTTCAAAATGGATTTCTACTGGACCTAAAGTTGGCGAATTCGAAGACAAATTTGCCAGGATGCTTGGAGTTAACCATGCGGTAGCATTAGCAAACTGTACGGTTTCTCTTCATCTGGCAATGATATTATGTGGAGTTGGCGATGGCGATGAAGTAATTTGCCCGTCTTTGACTTTTGTTGCCTCTGTGAATGCCATCAGATATGTGAATGCTGTACCGGTATTCGCTGATATAGTTGGCTATGAAAATCTGAATATCGACCATGTTGATATAGAGCGAAAAATTACTCCAAAGACAAAAGCGATTGTCGTAATGCACTACGGCGGATTTGCCTGTGATATGGATCGTATAATGACAATAGCCCAAAAGTACAATTTAAAGGTTATTGAAGATGCCTGCCATGGGCCGTTTGCCGAATATAAAGGGCGAAAACTCGGCACCATAGGTGCTGTGGGCTGTTTCAGTTTTTTTTCTAATAAAAATATCAGTACCGGTGAAGGCGGGATGCTGGTAACCAACACTGATGAATACTTTGACAAAGCAAAATTGCTACGCTCGCACGGTATGACCAGCCTTTCTTATGAGCGGGCAAAAGGTCATGCAAGCAACTATGACGTGGTAGATCTTGGTTATAATTATCGTATGGATGACATAAGGGCTTCGATAGGTTTGGCACAATTAAACAAAATTGAGGCAGACTTGAAGAAAAGGGAAGAGATCAGAAAACGTTACATTAATGCTCTTGGTGATCTTCGACATATACTCATACCTTTTAAAGAACACCAATGGTTTTCTTCCAATTACATTTTCCCGGTTGTGCTCAAAAACAGCAACTATGAAAAGCGCGATTCAGTACGAAACAAAATGGCCGAAGCAGGAATCCAAACCAGCGTGCATTACCCGGCTGCTCATAGATTTTCAATGCATAGACATTGTCATTTAGATTTACCTAAAACTGAATATGTTACAGACAACTTGATTACTATGCCGATGTATTCAAAATTGGATAATGATAAAATCAATTTTATGACAAAAGCCCTGGATGATTGTCTAAATGAATAAACAAATCATAATAGTAGGTGCTTTCTGTGAGATAATAGAATTGGCCGAAGACAACGGCTTTGAGATTGTTGGCTTGATCGATAATGAAAAATCAAATGTTCATAATACGTATAATATACTTTGTGACGATAGTGAGGCTAATAGTCTGTCCGCAAAACTTAAAAGAATACCACTCGTCATTACACCTGACAGTCCAGAAACAAGGCAAAGACTATTTGAATATTACAATAGATTAGGATTTGATTTTGCATCTCTCATTTCTAAAGATTCGAGAATCTCAAAAAGCTCTTTTATTAGCTTGGGTACAATTGTTCAGGCAGGCGTATACGTTTCAGCAGATTGTAATATTGGGAGGTTTGTCAAATTAAACATAAATTGTAATTTGATGCATAACGCGTCTATAGGTGATTTTACAACAATAGCTCCTAGTGCTGTCGTTCTAGGTTGTGTACGAATAGGCTCTTTATGCTATATTGGTGCGAATGTGACAATACTTCCAAATATAAAAATTTGCGATAACGTCATAATTGGTGCTGGTGCCGTCGTAACAAAAAGTCTGACACGGCCTGGAATTTACGCAGGCTCTCCTGCAAAACTAAGATGATGCTATCTCTCCTATAGAATTTTTAAAAGCATTTGAAAGAGTTAAATAATCTCAGAAAAGCATTAAATTGGATGCCGGATAAGATTGAACTGTAAATTTTGTAATAGTAATCAAATAATTTCGGTACGTAATGTACCAAGTCCGTCTGTTAACTGCGAATATACTTTATGTCAATGTAATAATTGCAAATGCAGATTTTTTGATATTAACGAACATGATGTTGATATTGAAGATGTGAATGAAGAACAAAGTATTAGTCATAATAAGAAAGGGACGGTCAGTTTTAAGAAAAGCCCATATTGGTCACGGCAGGTTCACAGAATAGAACAAATATGTGGTGGTCGCATCACCTCAATTTTAGATGTGGGTTGTCGCACCGGCGATTTTCTCATGCATTTTTCTGAGAACATAAAGCGTGAGGGCGTGGAACTGTCAAAAAGCTCTTGTGAAATTGCTGATAAAAGAGGGTTGAAAGTATACAAAGCTTTTGTAGAAAATATTGAGTTTGAAAACCCATATGATATTGTTACATGTTATGCCATACTGGAGCATTTACTGTATCCAATTGTTTTTTTAGAAAAGCTTCCAAGCCTTGTAGCATCGGGGGGGGTATTGGTCATTATGATACCCACTCATGAATGCCTGAAGAGACGTTTTCTTGACAATTACACGTCCATTAACTGGCATATGTATAGCCCACCCGGGCACCTGAATCTATTCTCAAAAAATTATTTAGATCAACAACTCTCCACTAATTTTAAGTTAGTTAACCGATATTGGACATCCGGAGGAATGTTCAATCCAATGAGAAAAATCCCTTTTGCGGACCGTGTCTTTTGCAAAATCATGAGTTTGATTGATGAATATAGCCCGATTAACAAGCTGCCCATTTTTGATCACATGTATTCCTATTATGTTAAACTCACCTGAATACAGCCCATCGATTTTTTCAAAAAATTATTTATTGCTCCGGCAATTAAAGATATGAACCTCATGCGGCATAAGCCACCTTGGGATGCCCGAAGTATTTTTCCACTTTTCGGGGTCTCCTGAGGAGGGTCCTCAGGAAGGATCGGACCTTGTGTTCCAGTTCACCCTGAGACCGGGCCGGGTTTCCGGAATGAACCCGGGATTTAAGATCTCCGTTGAGATATTCATCGGGATTGAGCTCCGGTGAATAGGGCGGCAGGAAGAAAACCTCGATCTCTTCCTTGTGCCTGTCCAGCCAGCGTTTGACAAGGTTGCTGTGATGAACACGAAGATTGTCCAGGATCAGAAACACCTTCCGCGTCGCATCCCGGATGAGGCGGGACATGAACTGGACCAGAAGCCGGGAATGCATGGTCCCCCGGTACATCATGAACCTCATCTGACCCTGATTCGTGATAGCCGATATCATGCTCACGTGGTTCTTCCTGGCGGCAAGCCGGATCTCCGGCGTTTTCCCCCGGGGCGCAAATCCCTTGGCCACATAGGCGTCCGTCTGAATCTCCGTCTCATCGCCCCAGTAAATCTCCCCTTTTTCCTCCCTGGCCCGGGCAGATATCAGCGGATATTCCGTATCCAGCCACTGTTTCACCGCCTCAGGCTTCTGCTCATAGGCCCGTTTCACCGGCTTCTGGGGCGTGAAATTCCAGCGCTTCAGATATTCCCCCACCGTACGAATCGGCATCTCCAGGCCGAAAAGCCTCTTGATGAGCATCCTCACCGCGTCCCGCGTCCACAGGGCAAAGGGAAACCTCAACTGATCCGGCGTCTTGTCAATCAAGGCCCGTTTCACCTCGGTTTCCTGCTCCGGCGTCAGGTGTCTCTTCTCCCCGTGGCGTCTTCCTCTTTGGCCAAGCGAAATCGCCTTGCTGCCCTCCTTCTTGTAGCTTTGCCATATCGTGCTCGCATGGCTTTCACTGATTCCGACGCCCTGGGCCACCATCTTGTTCGTGAGCCCCTGTTTCCGGAGACGGACCACCTGCTTCCGGATCTCATGCTGGGCTTCGGGACTCAAGGTTCTTGCATCGATCTTTTCCATGAAACGGGTATAACATAAATTGCTGAATATTTATACATTTATTTGCCGAGGCAATAAGTTAATAACGAATGCTAAGAAGAAGGGTTTTTTCCATCTTCTCTCTGCAAATTTTATCATTGGTTTTTTGGGGTTTGGCGCACAATTACTGGTAGCGAAATTTCTTACACCAGTAGAATTAGGTCAAATAAAAATCATGCAGTCTTTTATTGGTGTGGCAACGATTATTGCAGGATTTGGTTTTAACACGTCGGTCCTGAAACTGTGTTCTGAAAAGCGCCCATTTGAAGAACGTGCCGTTATTTTCAAGAAATGCTTATATTATTCAATCTTTCCAATAATTGCAGTGCTTTTTGGCATTTTTTATCTTGCCAAAACCAGCTTGCTTTCACCCGACGCTGCGATAAACAGGTGGTTGCCTGTATTCATGCTGGGCATTCCGGCTGCTACAATCACGGCTTTGATTATGACTTATTTGCAGGCCTTGAAAAAGATACAACTCATGGCAATAACCCAGGTAATTATAAGAGTGTGCGGATTTGTAGTCCTGATTTCGTTGACGTACTTCTACGGCTTAGTCGGGTTTATTATATCTTCAATATTAATAGGATATGTGGCGCTGCTGCCTCTTTTTCGGCTGGTTAAGGATGATCTAAAAAGCAACGCAAAGGTGGCCGATATCTTGCCCCAAAGTTTTTATTATGCGAAGTGGAGTGTGGCCGGAAACGCAGTTTCAACTATCGGGCAATACATGGATATATTTATGCTTAATTATCTTATTAAAGATAGAGAGGGGTTTGGCTACTACAGCCTTGCCACTATTTTCATTATTGGTTTGAATTACATAACATCGACGGTCCAGTCTATTTCTACGCCCTATTTTTCACAAAAGATGGACGACAAAAAAGAATTTATAAGAGTGTTAAAAAAATATACAAAACAATTGGTGCTGCTTTCTTTGGGGGCCAGTGTCCTTGCTTTTATCATAGTGCCGCCTTTTATCGAGTTCTTCTATGGCGAGACTTTCAAGCCAACTGGCGTGTATTTCAGGGTATTGTTGTTGAAATATTTTTTCTGGAGTTGTTATGCCTTATCAGGCGTTGCAATTCTCGGTTTGGGAAAGATGAACTATAATTTTATTTCCGTACTTATTTCCGTGCCGATTTCTATGGTTTTAAGCTATTATTATATAACTTTATGCGGAATAATGGGTGCTGCAGTAGCCCAAGTATTGGCATATTTTGCCACATTGATTATTGTCTGGCTTATGATAAATCACGTAATAAAAATACATTTTAGTTCTTTAGAGACTGCCAAACGATGAGTAGTACTTGAGGATTATATTCAAAATATTTAGCCTGTTGAGGATTCACGGTTTTAATATCGAACCTTAATGATCAAGGATTACCTTCACAAAACATTGAAAATGCCACCTCATAAATCAGCAAAGAAGGTCGTCGAAAAATTTCTGCAACTGACTTCTGAAGCAGCGATGCGTCGTAAAGACGAGAACGCGTCTTCTTACGTAACACCTAAATTCCCGCATTATTGTAACGAGGCGGGGGGGATGATTCCCAACTTGGCATAGAGATCCATCTGGCGTTTTGTCGTTTCACCGACCTGCAGCTTCCGGCCCGGCACTTCAAAACATTCAATGACATCAAGATCATCCAAGACCGCCTGCAGAGTATAGTCCTTGAACAGGTTGTTATCCTGCATTCTCTTCGTGATGTAGGATAAGAAGATGAGCGCGATGAACTGCACAAAGAGCTTGCCGTCCAGGCTTTGTTCCGATGAGACGGCCACCCGGCGCAGATTCAGCCGTTCTTTCAGATTGTCAAAGGCCTTTTCCACAAGATCCTTGTTCCTGTAAATCTCAAGCGCCTCCACGGCATCCTTTATCTCGTTGCTCACAAGGGCAAAATAACCGTAATTCCGTTTCGCCGCCGCAAGGGCATCTTCTTTGGCGATAACCTTCGTGCCACGGACCGGCGTACTTCTCACCTCGAAATATTTGGCATAGTGCCTCTCATGATCCGGATGGCGCCGGTCACTTACCAATTCCTCCTGCAAATCGGCCATCCAACTGTTGAAGGCATTTTCATCCTCCAATGCCCGTTCCGGGGAATAATACAGGTGAAGATACATCCGACGATCCGCCTTGATCGTGTCACTCTTGCGGGGACGCTCCCGGACATAGTCCCAGGCTACCGGCAGGGAGAAGGTGTAGAGTTGGTAAGCCTGGTGATAACGGGTCCAGCGGCGCATCGTGTCCCGCACCGTTTCCAGATGTGTCGTCACGAGCTTCAGGGACAGCTTGGCGGCAATCAGAAACTTCATATGATGTCGGTACAGGTCGTTGATGTTGGCGGCACTGAAGAAGCCCCGGTCCAGGACCACCTTGATCTTTTCATAACCCGGCGTGTTCATGTCGGAAAGCAGCTTCCGCAGCGTCTTCACGTCGGGGATGTTTCCCGCCAGTTTCCTGTAGTAAAAAGGCAATCGGGATTGCTGCCCGAAAAGCAGGGCCAGGTTGATCTGGGCCAGAAGCTCATGATCCTTGTTCTTGCCGTAATGGACCTGCCGGAGGCATTTCGAATAACTGGAGATGGACGTACTGTCATAGGCCAGGTACTCCCGGTCCACCCGCCGCTTCCCCTGACACCGGAAAAATCGCTGCATCGATTCCTCGGTGATGGACGCGAAAATCTCGCTGCTCCTCTGTGAGGGAATGTCCTCACCATGAGGATGCCGATGGAGTGCGGCCCAGCGGGGGAAACGGCTCAGGGGATTCTTGTCCTCCAGAATCAGGTAATAGGCAATAGACAGGATCTGACGGTAACTCCTGGGAAAGCAGGCCTTCAGATCCTCCGTCACTCCCGTATCCTCCCCGATGCGGTCCAAGAGGTAGGTAGCCCCGTAAAAACGGCGGGCGGTCCAAGTGACGGGGACCGGTCCTCGTTTCTTCCTTTCCCCGACCGTGGGTGTTGTTCTCTTCCGGGTAGGAATAATCTCTCCTGTCCCGGGATCCACCCGTCCGATGCATTTGCGTTTCGACCGGGACTGCTGCTTTTCCTTATCCCAGTGCGAAATCGATTCGTACGCATAGGCGATCCCGGTCTTCTTATTGGTCTGATAGATGACAGCCGCCATGAACGATCCCCCTTGTCCTCGTTACAATTACATATATTGTAACGAGAATTTATGCAAGAAAAATCGTGCTTATTCTTTGTGATCAAAGAGTTGCCCCGTTTCATCGTTACATCTTCTCGGGAACTCAGGTTTAACGGCTATGGAATTTAAGCCAATGCGTCTTGGTATGATTTAAGGTAGTCCTCTATGTATCGATCAAATCCATACTCAATGTCTATATTGAATCTCTCGGGACCATTCCACCGATAAATCAGGTCTTTGATTTTATCCTGCGTTTCTCTAATGTCTTGAGTGTTTAATCTTATGATCATATTTTCCGGCAGAACTCCCGTATATTGCTCATATTCATTTATATCCATGGTTCTGTCTGCGATTACCGTGACACCTGACCAGAGGGCTTCACATACGATATTTGAAAAATCTTTTATAGGATTATCCTGAGGAAAACAGAGAAGGTAATCAACCTGGCCTAAAAGTTGAGGCACGTTCGCCGGGTGAACAAATTTGCTGAACTCATGAGTTTTCAAACCACGAGCCTTGGCAAACCGTGAAAACTCCTGAAATCCCTTCCCCTGACCGACGAAATTAAGGGTATGCCCTGCATCGATACCGGCAAAAATATTGACTATCTTGTCCAGGCTTTTGTACTTCCAATAGTGGTTGATTTTCCCGATATATGCGAAGGTCGGTATCCTGCGGGATCCAGCGGAAGGCTTGAAATAACGCTCGTCGGGGACATATCTTGGAAGCGTTTGAATGTTCGAGTTGATATCTTTAAAAAATCCCTTGTTTTTATCGTCAGTAACGATTGCCGAGGCAGTACTTATTACTTCCGTCAGAAGGTGGCTGAAAATACCTTGCTTCAGAAATTTGGCGATATCGCTTCCTCCATGCCCTAATATATAGGGGATACCGGTTATCTTGGATAGCAGATAACTGACAACCCCGTAGGGAATAAGGTAATTTGTATTAATTACATCGATATGATTGTTTTCAACGATTTCAAGGGCCTTATCTAAAAGTCTCGGAACGTAGAGATCAGAAGAGGGGATGTGCCAGGGAATATCAGTATCTATGCAGTGAACTGTCAGATTTTCAGGCAGGTCAGAGCTTTGATCATCAATACGATATTCGCCTTCAACGCAATTTGCGTTTGTAACAACATGAACCGTCACTCCCTTTTCAGCAAGCCCCTTTGCCATCCAATAGGTCTTGGCAGAAATTCCTCCTTGAATGGGCGGGAATTTACTTATCATGCATACGTTCATTGATTCGCCCTTTATAAAACTCGTCTATCGAAAAACCGGGTTCATATTGCCCCCGTTTATGAATCATGAAATAGTAAAAGAGGTCGAACATAAGAACATCCATGGCGCTTTTGCAATACTCTGCAAAGGGGTGTTTCATAATGGTTTCAGCAGGAATAAGTTTTTCGACCATTGTCATAACTTGAGGGCCGACATGTCCCAAGGCCGCCGGCATCCCATACTTCTTTCTTCCTGCAATCTCGCCTATCTTGTATTTCTTCAAATATGACAGAGCCACATCCCGCAATATTCTTTTTGTTACACTTTTGTCAGGGACCTTGAATTCTATTGGCAACGACAGGGCAAACTCGGCAATGTCGTCATAGAGAAACGGCGGCCTTGCTTCGAATCCAAAAGAGGCGCATGATCTGTCGACGCTCCAGAGGTGGTAGTTTGAAAGTCCGCTTCTTACCAGTGTGTCGAAAAGGTTTTTTCGATAAAGTTTTTCATCTTCCGGTTGGGGGAAAAGGTTACTTACAAGGGCTCTGACTTTCGATTCGTCGTGCAGGCCATTTGCCCGCTTTCTGATCCTGTCCGAAAAGCCAAGGGGATGTGTATAAATCCAGTAATATCCGCCGAATAACTCGTCCGCTCCTTCGCCGGTGAATGCGACCTTATGGCGTTGGGAAATATGCTTTGAAAGAATCTGAAAGGCCAGCGCGCCCTGAATATCGAAGACGCCACCCGCCATAATGTTTTCGTAGTGATAAATGAAATCAGGCAGTTCAGTAAGATAGTTCTCGGTGTCGACACGGAATTCGCTGTGTTCTGATCCAATGGCAGCCGACACCTTTCTCGCGTAATTAAGGTCCGGCGCATCCTCCGAATCATACAAGGTATATGTTTTTATCTGCTTATTAAGAATCTCGGTGGACAGGATAGCCATCATCGTCGAATCCAGACCTCCCGATAAATAAACCCCTGTTTCATGTCCGCCGTGGTTGAGCATCCGACGGAATGTATTTATCAGTATCTCGTTAAGCTGGTCTACCGATTCATGATAATTGCCGTCACCATTCTTTGAGTAGAGGGAGAACGGGGGCTGGTAATATTTGTATTTTGATAGATCCCGACCGTTAAATCGAACAATGGTTCCGGGTGCGACCTGGCAAACAGCTTCGAGTGGTGTTCGTTCCTCTGAAAAAACATATCCAAAGACGGTTAATTCCTTCAAGGCATCAACATCTACCTTTGCGGGAACATCGGGATGGTGAAGCAGGGCTTTCATCTCAGAACCGAAAACGAGTTTTTCTCCGAACCGGTAATAGTAAAGGGGCTTGATACCGAAACGATCCCGCGCAAGGAGGATTTCGTCTTTTTTAACGATGACAATGGCGTACATGCCCTTCAGGTGTTTTACAAAATCGGGACCGTGTTTTAAATATAAGGGAATGATGACTTCAGAATCGGTATCGGATTTGAATTGATACCCCTCACCTAAAAGTTCTTTTCTAATCTCTCTGTAATTGTAAATCTCTCCGTTGAAGAGAAGAGCGATGTTGTTTTCCCTGTCGATTAAGGGCAGTGTGTCATTCTTGGTACTGACGATATTCAGGCCGCATTCACCGAGAGAATGGTTTTCAAATAAGATCGTCGTGAAAGAATCTGGCCCGCGGTGGCGGATGGATGAAAGCATCGCGGTTACCAGCCTTTCGTTTCTTTCGTTATATGTTCCGCAGATTCCGCACATTAATATTACTCCCTATAACAACAGCTTACAAAAATTGGAATTGCATCAGAGTTGTATTAATTAGATTTTCAAGAGAGGCATCATTGCGAAATGGGATACGATTACTTTCAAGAAAAGAAAGAAAATCTTCCTGGGTAAATATATTTTTCAGGCATATCTGTAACTTACTTGCGTCAAAGGTCATATTATCAACATGTTGATTGGCTTCAAGACTATAATATTCTCTGAATCCCGGAAACTTCACTAATAATTCTATAAATCTTTTTTGAACATCATATTGATTGTATCCTGCAAAGTCTTTCTGAGAAATTCTATGTATAAATTTTTCTAGCAATTCTCCGTTTATGAATTCATGATTAATTATTTTACTACGAATAATTTGCTTCGTTTCATTGTCACATAAAGCTGAAAGCTGAATAATTGATTCCCATCCTTGAGTTAAAGAATTAAAATTAGCTATTTCATGATCAAATGCATTGGATGCAATAAACTGAAATGCCATATTAAATGCACTCTCAGCTTTTGAATCATTTGAAATATTAAATGCCTTTTTATAAAGTGCCGATACATATAGAAACCGAGATGTTATGCCAACGTCCAGATAGTTCAACCATCGTTGATCTGGATAATTAGGATTACCAAAGCTTAAGCCCCTAGTTTTCAATATAACATCATAAAAGCCAGACATTATTTTACTACTAAAATTATGCGAACGTCGGTCAGTAATAAATTCACTAATATGGAGAAAGTATTCAAGGACTATAAGAGAGAAATAATAATAGGCTTTTTTATTTATATTCTGGAATAGAAAGCGTTCCCCAGGCTGTAGACCTTCTTCAAGAATAAAATTTATCAGTGTTGTTTTAATTTCCTTCAATTTGTAAATATCATCATTATTTAACTCTCCACTTTTTAGTCTTAGCCCTACATCTATGGCTAAGATCACATAGGCAGGGGTAAATTTCAATTTACCCCAAATTGATGAGCCTTTTATTTTGATAAAATCCGCATAGGAGGATATGGCTTTTAATGCTGCTACAAT
>Ga0209269_1000165_pt1 | contig 94732 bp, 83 predicted proteins | sample MTBAKMMethaMetaG_FD_187455 | JGI IMG/M metagenome (GOLD analysis project Ga0209269, IMG submission 187455) | Enrichment culture microbial communities from Arthur Kill intertidal strait, New Jersey, USA, that are MTBE-degrading - MTBE-AKM (Arthur... | ecosystem: Environmental > Aquatic > Marine >...
GGTGTTCATCGACACGGCCAACCGCCGGCGCAGGGCCGGGGACGGCCTGTACAAGGCCATCCTGGAGACCGGCCGTTCGCGCTTCCGGCCCATCATGCTGACCACCCTGACCACCTTCTTCGGGGTGACGCCCATGATCCTGGAGACCTCGCGCCAGGCCCGGTTCATGATCCCCATGGCCATCTCCCTGGGCTTCGGCATCCTGTTCGCCACGGGCATCACCCTGCTGTTGGTGCCGTGCCTGTACTGCGTGCTGGAGGACGTGAAGGCGTTCTTCGCGCGGCTCAGGGGCCGCACGGTGGAGACCGCGCCGGTGGACTGACCTTTCCTCCGCCAAGTGTCCCAACCAACGGTTCGGATTTTTTCCCTTGAGACAAGTTCACGGTGCCTTGTCCAACAAGGAGTACCTTGTTAGACGGGGCCAAGCCGACCAGCCTACCGCCCATGAAGGACTGTCCCGCGAGGCCTACCCCACCCTATCGAATTCTCGGCTGTCCAGAAAAGCCCAAATCTTATTGATTGACGATTTCAAGAAAACGCTAAGACATTGATTGACAGTTCTGACCTGCCCACAAAGCGAAATCAATCCACCCTGTCCAGCTTAAAGAGAGCCTGGGTCAGCAGCTCGGCTTGCACGTCCTCGTGGATGATGCTGAATACTTCATCCGGCAAGTCAACCACTACCTGCTCAAACCGTTCTCTGTTCAGGCCGGTTCCCTCCCATGGGCGCATACGCATGTAGTTCTTGCGAGTTACGCGCATCTTCTCCCAAGGCTTTACATCACCATATCTGCCAATTTTACGCATGATGCACTATGAGATATCATGCCACTCTCTGTCAACGCACTACCCCCAACACCATGAAGGATCGCTTAGCCAGCCATCTTCTCCACACTCTTCACGGCCTCTCGCGCATAGTCCGGAGAGAGCTTGGCATATCGTAACGTCATGGCCAAGCTGTGGTGCCCCATGAGCTCCTTGATGGTAAGAATCGGGGTTCCGCTCATGGCTAGCCAACTGGCAAAGGTATGCCTGAGGGTATGGAATACAACCTTGTTGAGGCTGTCCCTGATGTCCTGATTGAAAAGCTCGTCAGCGATACGCTGATATGTCTTGCTAACCCACTGGGTTTTCTCTTCATCTCTGGCCGGAAAGACATACCCCTCAGTCGAAGACGTTGCCCGCTGAGAGAGCATCGCATGCGCCTGATCGGTCATGTGTGCGATTCGCTTGAAGCCCATTTTGCCATGGACATGGATGAGCCGATTTGTCAGGTCCACATCCTCCCAGGCCAGGGAAAAAATCTCATCAGCTCGCATTCCGGTGTGTAGGCTGAGCAAAGCATAGTCGTGGACTTGCTCACTATGCTCCGCCAACGCGTCGAGCAGCGTTCTCGCCTCTTCCGGAGTGAGGAACCGTTTCCGTTCGTTGTCCACCTTGGGCATGCGGACTCGCTTCACCGGGTTGTCCCCGGTCCATAGCCCCCAGATCACCGCCTTGTTGATGATGGCCCGGACCAGGGCCAGGCAGTGCTTCACGGTCTGGGCACTGAGGCCCTTCTTGTCCAGTTTGGACTTGAGCCGTTCGATGTCCAGAGGGGACAGCCTGGAGAGCTGCCTGTCGCCCAGTTCGGGCCGGATATGGTTGTGGTAGCGCCCCCGATCCACGGATGGCCGCTTCCGTCCGCTCTCCAGCCACTCGTCGTACTTGGCCCAGATGTCCGCAAAGGTCGGCTCACGGCGCTTTTGGGGCAGGATGTCACCGTGCCGGATGCTGCGGATGCGCTCGCCTCGGACATTGGCCGCATACTGGGCGGAATACCCCTCGCTCGCCCAGCCCACTTTCTCCCAGACGAACTTCCCGGTCCTCTGGTCCCGGTAGGTGACGTCGAAGCAGCGATCCGGCTTCCCGTCATGCCTGCGCGTGGGAGACTCACGGTAGTAGACGCCCGGATACTTGGCGATCTTGATTCGCTTGCTCATGGATTCATGCTAGCACATTGCTAGCAACGCGGTCAATTTTGAGGTATCTCAGAGTATGCGCCATTGGCAAATTATCTTTTATTTTCAACATACAAGTACGGTGCGGTATCTCCAGGTATCACCCTGAAAACGGCCTTCTAAGCCGCCGGTCGAGGGTTCGATTCCTTCCTGGCGCACCAACAATCCAGAAAGACGGGCTGTTCTGTTTTGCAGGACAGCCCGTCTTTTCCCTTGTCGCCATCACGTCTTGGGCGCCAGTCCGATAAAGACACCCTACATCGGCTCGGCGCCCTTCTTGGCGCGGAAGGCCGTGCCGTCCTCGGTCTTGGCGATGGCGTGCCGCTCCACAACCTCCCGCACCTCGTCCCGGATCTCGCCGCTGGCCGAGGCAGGGTGCTCCTCCAGCACGGTCTCCAGGGCCTCCTTCAGGATCTTCTCGCCCAAGGAGGTACGCACGATCACCGTGGTCCAGCCGTCCTCCGCGCCGATGCCACCAAAGGAGAGGTCCGCATACCAGGCTGCGTAGTCGATGCAGAACCGGCAGGCGAAGCGCTTGACGAAGTCCAGTTCGGCCAGGGGGATGGTGCGCGTCTCCCCGTTGGCCAGGGTGAGGATCAGGTGGTCCTTGATGTTCACCTTGACCACGTCGCTCCACCTGAAGTTGCCAAAGGCCTCGACCTTCCTGCGCCGGGCGTCGCCAAAGATGTAGTTCCCGGAGCAGAACAGGCCGAGCATGCAGTAGATGGGATCCGAGGGCAACGCACCCAGGACCTCCATCCGGCGCACCGAACTGATCTGGCAGGGCGTGCCCACCAGGGCCACCCGCTCCAGGCCCCGCTCCACCATGGGGCCGATTGTCTTCAGGGTGGGGGAATAGGTGGTGTAGTCCTGGGTATAGAGGCTGATGGACCCGGCATGGGAGCGGTCGAAGTTGGAGCCCGCGGACTGGAGCACATCCTCCCGGCTGGTGGCCAGCCAGGGCTGTCGCTTGAAGGGCCCCACCTGGCGGGTCACCGCGGCCCCGTCGATCTCCTTGGTGTCGAAGAGGTGGGCCAGGATGGCAGTGACCGCTCCGCCGTCGGTGGCCTTCTCGCGGATTTCCCCGTCCCGGGCCCGGACCACGGCGACCCGACGCACCTGGCCCATGGGCTCCTCCCACCGGAGCTTGTCCCGGACCTCCTGCTTCAGGGATCCCAGGGCCGGACAGATGAGATAGCAAATGCCGCACTTGATGCACTTGTCCCGGTCGCGGTAGCGCGGCCGGCCGGTTTCCGAGAACTCCAGGGCATCGTAGCCCATGGCGGTGCAGAAGGTCACGCAACCGCCGCACTGGTGGCACAGGCCCTTGCGGTGCACCTCGGCGATGAGGTTGTCGAAGGTCTTGATCTCCACCGTGGTGGGGGCCTCGTTGCGTCGGGCAAGGATCTCCATGGCCTTGTCTTCGAACTGGCGGGCCAGCGTCTCGATCTCCTCGCGGGACAGGGTGCGCACCCCCGCGCTCAGCTTCTCCAGCAGATCCTTCCACATGCCCGTGGCCACGGCCACGGCCTTCACGTCCACCTCCCCTTCGCTGGGAAGCAGGCCGCACCCGCCGATCAGGCCCACGTACTCGTCATCCACGAACACCGGCACCGAGATGTTGATGAGCCCGGCCTCGCACTGGCCGACCACGATTTTGCGCTCGTTGCGGGCGATCTCCGCCTGTTTCTTGTGCGCGGTGTCGCAGACGATCCAGGAGCGCTTGGGATTGCCCCGGATCACCGGGCAAAGCTGGTTGGCCCACGTCTTGCGTTGGGTGATGTGCTCGCCCTTGCTGTCGTAGGCAAAGGCGTTCATCCCGGTGCGCTCGGCGCACTCCGCGCCGAACTCCTCCCACTTCTCCTGCGGCATGATGTCCCTGAGCTCCATGGCCCGTCCCTCCGGAAAAGAAGAACGGCGGGGCCTGCGTCCAGGCCCTGCCTCCTGCCTACAGCTTGTTGAGGATGAATATGGGGTTGCGGCGCTGCAGGTACTCCTCGGTGACGTACCCGTCGCCGTACCCGTACTTGTCCGCAGCGCCGATGATGGTGTCGAAGACCTCCGGCCGCAGGAAATGCTCCGCGGGCCGGATGCCGGTGGACAACAGGCTGCACACGCTGGCCGACTTGAACTCCTCCGCAGCCCCGTGGTGGCCGCAGAACCCGGAGTAGGTCACCCCGTCGCACTGCTTGCAGTAGAACCACTCGCGGGTCAGCACCGATTCGATGCCGAGGTCGGGCAGATGCTTGAATATGAAGTGCGCGGCCCAGGTATCCCCGAATCCCGGAGCCTGGGCGTGGTTCTTGCCGAAGATGTGGCCGGTGCAGCCCAGGTTCTTGCGCATGAGGGCATGGTGCACGGCCTCCTTGGGGCCGGCGTACCGGCGGTCCCAGAGCACCATCGAGGTCAGGTGCATGCTCTCCCGGAAATAGCCGGCCTCCTGCAGGGCGCGATGGCCCAGGAGCACGGCCTCGTCGATGCAGTCGCCGATGGACTTGCCCCCTACCGCGCAACTCACCAGAAGGCCCCGCGGATCGTGCCGGAACCAGCCGGCCTTCATCAGGTATTCGTGGCCCATGTGCGGCACGCTGGTGGTGTGGAAGGCCAGCACCCGCTTCCAGTGCCGTCGCGTGAACTTGGCGCGCATCTCCGCGGGCGGAACGAAGAACTCGTTGAAGGGCTCTTGGAACACCGGGGGGTTGATGAGCCAGACCTTGCCCCCGAGGAACTTGTCCTCCAAGGCGTGCACCTGCTTGATCCCGGGATGGTCGATGTTGTCCGCGTCGTACAGGCACTTGGCCATGTAGCTCTTGTCGAAGCTGTAGACGTCCTCGACCTCCAGCACCGCGAAGGGGACGTTGTGGTACTCCAGGAGAACCTTGCTCCCCTTCTTGGCCCCCAGCTGCTTGAGTGCGTCCTCCCCTATGTCGAACAGGATGGGCATGGTCCAGACCATGCCGTTGGCCAGGGTCATGTGCCGGCACACGCTGTCCAGGTCCACCGAATTCATGAACCCCTGGAGCGGGGAGAAGAACCCGTAGGCGATGCTCACGATCTCCCGGGCTATCTGGCCCCGGATGCGCAGGACGCCCTCGCACTTGTCCATCAGCTTGGCGACCTGCCCCTCGTCGTGCACCAGCCGGTCCACCAAGTCTCCGCCGTGCGGTGACAGGGTGTTGTCTATACGTTCCGCGTTCATGCTCAGCCTCCTTCCGGGACGTTTGTCTCGATGACCTCATGGAGCTGCCTCTTGAGATAGTGGCCCAGGGCCACGATATCCTCGGCCAGCAGCCTGCCTACCCCCCGGCTCATCTCGTCGATCCGGCTGGCGCTCAGGCCGGTGGCGCGGCCCACCACCGCCTTGTCCACCTGCCCGTGCTCCGGGAGCAGCCCGCATCCGCCTATGAGCCCGAGTTGTTCTCCCTTGTGGCAGACCGGGAGGCAGAGCACGACCATGCCGGCCGGGCACCGGGAGACCACGATCTCCCCCTCCGGGGCCTGGTGCTGCAGCAGGGCCTGGTTCAGGTCGCAGATTGCGTCCCTGCCCTTCTGGTCGTGCCGGATGAGAGGGCAAAGGGGATTGGCCCACTTGCGGTAGGCCGAGATACGGACTCCGCCGTGGTCGATGACGCAGCTGTTGAGCCCGGTATGCTCATTGAGATCCTGCTCGAAGGCTATCCACTGTTCCCAATGCATGGCTCGCCCCGGTGCGTTTCCTGATTACCCGGTCTCTGTGCCGCCTCTGCTTCTGGTTTCCTCTAGAGCACATATGGTGCCAATATCCTGGGCTGCCCAACCCGAAATAACTGCAATTGATTTCGACAGGTTACCCTATCGCCCCGGAAGAGCCCCTGCCCCGGGGCCGATTGGGGGAGCCCCATGCGACACAGTGTCCCATGACAGTTTGTCCCGCTGGACAGATGCCCCCTCCCGGCCCGGCGCAGCCTGGGCTCCCCGGGGGGCGGCCAGGGGGCACCCCGCTGCCGCTCCGGTCTGCACCCGGCGGAGGCTGGCCGAAAAATCCGCATGGACCGGGTCGGCATAGTCCGCATGGCAGGGAAGGCAGGGAGCCACCGCCAGGATGGCGCGCAGCTCCGGGCCGGTGAAGGGCCGGCCACCCCGGCCGGAAAACGCCTGGAGAGGCGTCCCGTCCGGCGCGACAAACCCTTCGGGCGGCGGGGAGATGCCGAAATTGGAAGAGGCCGAGTCGTAGGTGGCCCGAAAACCCGGCTCCGGCCCCGGACGAAGGCGGCCCTGGCCCAGCCCCAGGGTCTTGGGCTCCAGGTGGCAGTCCAGGCAGGCCCGCGCCGCCTTTTGCGTGCCGTGCGGATCAAAGGGAGTCATGCCGGCGCTGGCCGCGGATTCTGCCGCCAGGTATGCGCCATCGGGCCCGAATACCGAGACGAAGACTTGGCAGGGAGAGAACGGGGCCACCCGGTCGTCCCGGGTTACGGCCAATGCCGGCTGCTCCAGGCGGACAAAGGAGCGGGCCTCCTCCCAGCGGCCGGAGGTCTCCCGCCCGGCCAGCAGGTCCATCTGGCGGCCGCCCCGGCGCAGGGTCACATGGCAGCCGTAGCACTGGGGCATGACCCGGCTGTGGCAGGCCGGGCAGGTCAGCCGCGCATGGCCGGGAAGGGCGTGGTGCGGCCGGGCGCTGCGGTCAAAGGGCAGGGCCAGGGGTTCGCCGTCCAGCTTGCGGTAGAGCACCGCCAAACCCCGTCCCGGGTCCGCCCGAAGCTGCGGCGCCAGGCGCAGGGCGTAGAACCAGTCCCCGCGCCGTCCGGTCCGCGCGACCGCCTCCCTGCCCAGGGGGGGCGTCTTGCGGTTCAGTTCCGCCAGCCGGCGGGCCTCCCCGTCCAAATCGCCGGGCCGGAAAAAACTCGGCTGGTGACAGTCGCGGCAGGCTACGTCCAGTTGGCCTTCAAGGGACTCGGGCGCATCCCCGTGGCCCATGGCCTCTCCGGCGGTATGGCAATCTATGCACACCATGCCCGCGGCAAAGTGGACATCGGCCGGGATGCTCTGGAAGAAACGCCCGCCGGACAGGCGGCGTCGACTGGGCCCGCCCTGCTCGTGCGGAGTCCCGTACCCATCGTCCTCACGCCGGCCCTGGTAGGTCAGGCCGATGCGCGCCGAGCGGTTGTGGCAACGCACGCAGTTCTCCAGGGGGATGCGGGTGGACAGCCGGGCATGGGCAAAGCTGCGCAACCCGGGATCGCGGCGCTCAGCGGCGCGCACCACGTGGCAGGCGCTGCATCCCCCTCCCCTCTGGGCGTACTCCTGTTCTCCCGCATCCTTCCGCTTCCACAGGTGGCAGCCGGCGCAGAGCTTGGCGAAATAATCCGCGGCCAGGCCCCGGGGGCCGGCATGGGCCAGGAGCGAGGGCACGTCGGCCGGCCCGGGGACGGACCACAGGGCATTCAGGCGGCGCAGGATGCCCCGGTTGCTGGCCATGACCGAGCCCTTGACCCGGGCCACCACTTCCGGGTGGCAGTCCTGGCGTCCGCAGGTCAAAGCCGCGTACTCCAGGTCGCCGGGGTTGCGGACCATGCCCTGGTGCGCCCGCGCCTCCTCGAAGGCAAAGCCGTTGCCCAGGTGGCAGGCCGTGCAGCCGAAGGCCGCGAGACGGTGCGAGGGGTCCGGATCCTCCACCTCGGCATGGCAGGACAGGCAGCCCTCCCGGACTGGCCGGCGGGCCGCCCGGCGAATGTGCTCCTCGCCGGCCAGGACCAGAGCCAGGGCCAGAATGGCGAGATAGGCCAGTATCCGGGACATGGCCTCCTCCTGCGGCTGAATGCCGGGCCGAGGCGCCCGTGCGGGTCAGGCCATGGCGGCCTTCAGGCCGAGCAGCACGTAGGCCGCCGCCCCGGCCAGAAGCAGCCGGTGTGCGGCGCGCTGCAAAGCGCGGGGCACTGCGGGCAGGGCGCAAAACAGGCCCAGGTACAGGCCGGGCAGGACCAGTCCGCCCACCTGCGGGGGCGTGATCCGCAACAGCTCCTGCAACCCGAGAAAGAACCAGGGGCCTTCAGCTTCCCCGGCCGGCGGCATGACCGGCAGGGGCAGGGGCACGGCCAGGGCCCAGATTCCCAGGGCCAGGGCTGCGCCCGCCAGAATGCGCGCGTCCGGAAGCCAGTTCCGCACGTGCCCCCGGAGCAGAAACCCCAGGGCCAGGGGCAGCACCAGGCAGTGCTGCAGCCAGGGCATGAAAAAGAACCCCTCCCCGGGAGTGACCACGAGGTTGGCCAGGACGCCCCCGGCCAGGGGCACGGACCCGGCCAGGGTGCGCAGCACCGTGCCGGCGCACACCGCCGCGGCGTCGCCCTTGAGAACGAAACCGGTGAGCAGGAACAGGAGGCAAACCGCCAACCCGCCGCCCAGGCGCAGCCAGGACGCGAGCGGTGCGCCGCGGTAGGCGCGGCGCAGGAAATACCGGGCAACGTGGTGCAGGGCCAGCAGGGCGCAGGCCTGGCCGCTGGCGAAATGCAGCCGCCGGATGAACCAGCCGTAAGGGGCCAGGGTGGTGATCTCCTCCACGTTTTGCAGCACGTTGCCAACCGGCCGGTACTGCAGGGCCAGGAGCGCCCCGGAAACCGCGCACAGGGCCAGGCAGGCCAGGAAGACCCGCGACGCCAGCCGCCCGGCCTCCCTTCCGGGGGAGGACGGTATTGCGGAGCGGCCGGTCACAGCGGGGCCTCCACGCGCAGGCTGCCGTCCTTGTCCCGCGCCACGGGCAACCGGGCCAGATCGCGGGTGGCCGGGCCGGAAAGGCGGCGGCCCGTTGCGTCGTACACGCTGCGGTGGCAGGGGCAACGGAAGACCCGGGCCCGCTCGTCGTAGATAACCGTGCAGCACAGGTGGGTGCAGACCGAGGACAGGGCCGCGTATCCGTCCCCGGAACGCAGCAGGTACACCCCCTCCTTGCCGGCGTGGTCGGCCAGTTCCGGGCCGGCAAAACGCACCTCCCGGGTGGTCCGGGGCCGCCAGGCCACGAAGGACAGCACCGGCCAGGCGGCGGCCAGGGCCACCAGCCACCCCAAAGTGCGGCGGCCGAGAAGCAGCAGGTCCCGCCGGTTCATGGCCCGCCCCCCCCGAAGCCCCGCAGGGATTCCGCAAAGGCGCGGCGGAAGCCCGGCCCGGGATGGAGCAGCGCGCGAAGCTCGGCCTGGTCCAGGAGCCGGGCGGGCGGGATGGGCGGAGCAGCTTTGAGCAGGGCCAGGTCGTGCCCGGCCTCCGGTCCCTGGCCCAGACCGGCGGCTGCCGATGACAGGTGGCAGTCCGAGCAGGGTCGGCCCCAGGGGGCGGCAGTGTGCGGGACATAGGGCGAGAAGGCCCAGCCCGGTCCGGTGCCGTCCCCGCGCTGTGGGACCACGCTGTCCAGCACCACCCGGCCCAGCCGGTCCACGGAGGAGACCAGGTATTGGCGCCAGGGCCGCAGGGCGCTTATCCGGCCCAGCCGGTCCACACCCAGCACCAGCCCTTCCCAGCGCCGGAAGCGCCAGGCCAGGGTCCAGGCGGCGGTCCCGCCCTGCCCACCTGCTGTCGGCTCCCGATGCAGGGCGGAGAGCCCGTAGTCCCCGAAGGTCCACTGGGCATGGCAGGCGCTGCAGCGAACCCGGCCGTGCCGGGACGGGTCGTGCCCGGCCACGCCGGGGTCCGGGACCGGGGCCAGACGCACGCTGCCGTCCCGCAGCACGATGTCCTCCCGCCCGACCCGATGGCAGGCAGGGCAGGCGGGCGGGGCCGCGCCCGGCATCCCCATGACCTGGGCCCCGCGGTGGCAGTCCAGGCAGCGCAGGCCGCGCTCGGCGTGCAGGTCGCGGGACAAGACGTGCTGGGCCCGGCCGAACCTGGCGGCCACGGGCCGCCCTCGGCTCACCGCGTCCTGGTACATGGCTGCGGTGTCGCGTTCGTACAGGCCGTAGAAGTCGCCGCCCACGTGATTGCCGTGGTGGCAGGCCAGGCACTGTTCGTCGCAGATGTCCCCGGTCAGGGCATGGATGCGGGGCCGTCCCGGACCGCTGTCGCGCATGGCGCGGTCCCCGCCCCGGTAGCGGCCGTCCGGGGCGTAGGGGCTGTGACAGGCGGAGCAGCCACTGCCCCGCCACAGCCCGTCCGCCCCCCCGCCGCTGACCCCGACATGGCAGTCCAGGCAACAGGCGCGGAGAAAGGCGTCCACCAGCGTGGCCGGGCTGCGCGGGGACTCCGGCGACCGAGGCAGGGAGCGCAGCGCCGCGTTGGCGCTGAAGGCCGGAGGCTCGGCCCGCGCCTGCGCGCCCCAAAGATAGCGGGTCTGGTTGATGATCCGGGCCAGGGTGGCGTGCCCGGAACGCGCGACGGCCGCGACCTGGGCGGGATGGCAGGGGCCGCACGCCCGACCGGCGTGCTCCGGGTCCGCCGGATTGGACAGCACGGCTGCATGGCCGATTCGGGGCCGTTCCCGGTCGCCAGGCTCCAGATGGCAGGCAGGGCAGCCCAGGTCGTGGACCGGCCCCAAGGACTCCACCCCCTGGTGGCAGGACAGGCAGTCCCGACACGGGGCATCGGCAGGCGGGCCGGCCACGGCCTTCCCCGGCGGGGCCAGGCTCAGGGCCAGTGCCGCCAAGACCGCGGCCACGGCCTGCGCAATCCCCTGCCGGGCCATGGCTACCACCAGCACAGGACCTGGTTGTACTCAAAGATGAGGTCCACCAGCTCCTCGTAGTCGGTCGGGGTGTTCTCCTCGTAGAGCGGGAACTCCAGGGTGTGGTAGCCCAGGGACAGGGAGCTCATGAGCTTGCGCTGGGTGGGGTCCGGCGGTGAGTTGAGGATGTGCAGCATCTTCTTGCGGCTCCGCCGGGGGCAGATGCCGATGTCCATGTTGCGCCGGTCGGTCCGGTCGGGACGGACCGGGGTTTCCTGCTGTTCGGTCATGGCGCGGCCTCCAGGGTTGCGCCCCGCCGGCTCAGGCGGCGATGAGCCACTTGATGGGCATCCTACCGGGCGGGGCCTCGATGCGGTTGCCAAAGGGGATGACCAGGTCCATCTCCTTCAACTTCTTGGCGATCTTATCCATGGGCATGTAGCTGAACATGTGCTCCTCATTCTTTTTCACATTGGAGTAGCACAGGCATTCCATGTCCTGGAGCCACTCCAGGTTGCCCTGGAGTTCCTCGTTGTCCTGCACGAGCGCGTCCAGGAGAAAGAGGTAGGCGTAGTAGTTGCCCACGGCCAGGCCGAGGGCAGTGCGCGTCCCCTGCCAGAGATCCTCCTGGCGGTGCACGATGACGCCGACGTGCTTGATGTTCTCCATGGTCGTCCTCCTGGACGGGGGCCGGCCGCGGCCGGCCTCCCCGCCGCGCCGCCTTCAGAAGTTCAAGTAGCGATGGCACTCGTCGATGATGTCGCAGTGCCGCTCCTGGGTGGCGTAGTCCTCCTCGCCCAGGCCGGGCACGGGCAGTTCGCCCCCGTGCTCCTTGAAGCACACCAGGCACAGGGCCATGCGGTTGGTCAGTTCGGCGAGTTCCTTGAAGAGCGGCTCCTTCATCATGCTGCACCCCAGGTGGCTGAAGAAGATGTCCACGTCCACGTCCAAACGCTTGGCCGCCTCGCAGAGCTTGACCAATTGCGGCAGGTGCTGGTTGGAGGTGACGTAGATGCCCAGTTTCCTTTTCATGGCGCTCTCCTGTCGGGGCGTTCTCCGGGCCGGGCGCGCTACATCTTGCGCACGTAGTAGCTGGTGAAGCCCTCTTCGTCCTTGCTCCCCACCAGCTCGGACCCGATCTTCTTGACGCCCTTCTCGATGTCGTTCCGGGTTCCCGGGTCGGTGCCCATCATCTGCAGCACCTGCCCGGACTGCAGGCCGCTCAGGGCCTTCTTGAGCTTGAGCATGGGCATGGGACAACTCAGGCCCCGGCAATCCAAGACCTGGTCAGGGGTGATGGCTTCCATGGCGTCCTCCATCGGTTGGGTTCGGGCCGCGCACGGCCCTCACATTTCGACCACCAGGCGGTCGGTGCGCTCGTTCCAGTCCGCGGCCAGGTACCAGAGGACCAGGACCAGGAAGATGAGGAGCACCGCCCCGCGGTATCCCAGATAATCGGGCAGAAAGACCCGGGTCCCCACCAGGGCCTGAACCGCGGGGAAGGCCCCCAACACGGCCTTGGTCAGGGAGTTGACCAGGGTGAACATGACCAGGGCCACCATGAGCTTGACCTGGCCCTCGGCCGCGCGCCAGGCCGTGCCGCTGCCGCAGCCGCCGGTCATGAGCATGCCGAAGCCGAAGATGAAGCCTCCCACCAGTCCGCCCAGCCCGAAATTGGGCGCCACGTAGGAGAGCTCGCTGCGCAGCCCGCCCCACTTGAGCACCGCGAACCCCAGCACGCTGATCATCAGGCTCAGGACCACCGTCTGGGTGACCTTGGCCTCGCCGGTCATGAACGGCTCCCGGAAGGACCGGGCAAAGCAGAACCGGCTGCGGACAAGGATGATGCCGAAGGCAATGCCACACAGCAGGACCCCGCCCTCCACCACGTAGCCCCGGGCCTTGTACAGTTCGTTCACCGCCAGCCCGGCCAGCAGCAGGGCCCACCCCAGCCAAGGCTTGGCCGGATTCCAGTCCAGCCCGCCCTTGCCCGCGGCCGGGGTTTCGGCCTGGGCCGAGGGGAAGTGCTCCATCTCCCAGTAGAGGTACTTGAGCCCCACCCAGGCCCCGGCCAGTAGCCCGGCCATCATGGCGAACCCGGACAGGGACAGGGCGCTGATGGCGGAATAGAACCCGCCCACGTTGCACCCTCCGGCCAGGGCCGAACCGATGCCCAGGAGGGTCCCGCCCACCAAACCCTTGACCAGCTCCAGCCGCGGCGGAACCCGGATGGCGAACTGCCGGGCCAGGAGCGAGGCGGCAAAGGAGCCCCAGAGCAGGCCCAGAGTGATCACCGAGTTGGTATCCAGCCAGGCCGAGGGCGGCCTCTCAGCGTACAGGCCCACGGCGTAGAACAGCCAGTCGCCCCAGACCCGCAGCCCGCCCACTACGCCCCAGGGCCGGGCCCAGGCGAAGCTGACCACGCTCATGATGCCGATGAGGATTCCGCCCGTGGTGACGGACCATTCCTCCACGAACACCCGCCGGTAGCCGTCCCGGAGCACCGCAAGAATTTCGTTGTCGCTGTTGGCCATGGCCTTCCTCCCTGCGCCCTAGCAACCTTCCTCGACCTCGGGCTTGGCGGCCGGGGCGGCGGCCGGCTTGTCGGACAGTCCGGGCAGGCCGAGCAGCCCCGGATAGTTCTCCACGCCGTGGGCCAGGGCATGGAGCACAGCCTGGTCGTAGAGGCCCCAAGCCAGCTTGGAGGTGGGGTCCACCAGCACCGCCATCCAGAAGAAGCGCTTGGCCTCCAGGTAGCGGCCCCGGTACAGGGCCACCTTGCCGAAGTTCACGAGCCGCAGGCACAGCCCGGTGTCGAAACTGGCGATCTGGCTCCGGCGCAGGCCGTATTCCGTGGCCATGGTCACGGCCTCCCCAGCCGGCTGGCCCGCGTACAGCACCGTGGCCAGCAGGACCGAGGCCGCTACGACAAGGATCATTCGCATGGTCTTCCTCCTCACTCCACCGGATAGTCGGTCTTGAGCCAGGCCTTCCAGCCGCCCTCCAGGTTCACCGCGTTGGCGTACCCCATCCGGTTCAGGGACAACACGCCCAGGCTGCTGCGGTCGCCGCTCTTGCAGTAGAGGACCACGGTGGCGTTCTTGTCGGGAACCGTCTCGGCGATCCTGAACTCGAGCCAGCCCCGGGCGATGTTCAGCGCGCCCGGGATGTGGCCGCGATTGAACTCGACCGGCTCGCGGCAGTCGATGAAATAGGTCCATCCCCGATCGAGCATGGCCTTGGCCTCTTCCGGGGTCACCTCCGTAATCTGGGCCTTGGCCTGCTTGACCAGCTCCTGCTTGGTGCCTGCCGCAGGCAACACGGCCGCAGCCGCCCCCGGGCTCTTCTCCACCGGCAACCCGGCCTTGGCCCAGGCCTGCCAACCGCCATCCAGGTTCACCGCGTTGGCGTACCCCATGCAGCGGAGGGCGCAGACGCTTAGGCTGCCGCGCCCCCCGGTCTTGCAATAGCCCACGATGGGAGTCGCCTTGTCGGGCACGGCCTTGGCGATCTTGAACTCCAGAAGCCCGCGGGGGATGTTCATGGCGCCCGGAATGTGCCCTGCGGCGAATTCCCCGGGCTCGCGGCAGTCCAGGAAGAGATGGTTGCCGGCCTGCTGGAACTCCTCGGCCTGCTGCACGGAAATCTGGGTGATCTTGCTCTTGGCCTCCTTGACCAGGTCCTCCTTGGTGAGGTCCTGGGCCGCGGCCCCGATGCACAGGGCGGCCAGCAGGGCCAGAGCCAGGGCGATACGCGTCTTCATGGCTGTTCCTCACGCTTGCTCATTGCTTCCCCTCCACGACGGCCGGGAGCAGCTCCGGGGTCACCGCCATCGGCGCATTGGCCTTGGCCTCGCCGGCCGCTATCCGGTCCGGCGTGAGGAAGAACTTCTTGCTGCCGTGGCAGTTGGAGCACTGCGCGTTCTGGGGGGTCCGGCGCTGGATGTTGTGCGGGGTGGCCTCCTTCCAGGTGGGCAGGGCGTCAAACCGCTCCAGTCCGTTCTCCACATAGAAGGAGAAGCTGTCCCGGGCTATGGGGACATGGCGCAGGACCACGAAATCCTGCAGCCTGTCCTTGGACAACTGGTGGTTGCGCCCGATGGCGAACCCCAGCTCCGAGCGCTCGTTCTTGAAGTACTTGAAGCCGTTGCGATCCAGGGCGAAATGGCAGTTGTAGCAATTCTTGTAGGCCACCGAGTGGCAAGCCTGGCAACTCACCCGGTACATGTGGGCGAGGTGCTGCTCCGCATTGGGGGCGTCGGCCTCCATGATGCCCTTGTGGCAGTCCAGGCATGCCGGGGCGTTGCGCACATCGTAGCGGCCCATCGGCTGCCGGCCGTCGCCGTGCATCTCCTGGCCGCCGTGGCAGGCCACGCAGCGCATGAACCGCTTGCGCCAGTGCACGTCGGGCGGCGCTCCGGGATTCTTGCCGAAGTACTCGTTCTCCACCCGGCTCCCGTGGCAGGCGGTGCAGACCTCCCGCATGGGCGGGGTCTTCTGGAACAGGTGTCCCGCCAGAAACCCGCCGCCCACATAAGCCGGCCGGCCCACATGGCACTGGCCGCAACTGGCGTGGCACTGGCCGCAATGCGCCTTGCGGGCCGCCGTGACCTCGGTGCGGACGTCCGGCTCGGCAGTGGCGCGGGCGTCGATCATCCGGGCGAAGGGCGCCAGGGTCACGTGCAGGCTCGTGGCCGAGCTCTCCACGATCTCCGGATGGCACTCCCCGCACACGGCCTTGGCGTCCCGGATCGTGGGGTCCTTGACCACGCCGGCATGGGCCGTAGGCCAGTCGGAATCAGCGGGATCGCCCCCATGGCAGTCCTGGCAGGCGATCTGGCCGTGGTTCTCGTCCTGGAGAAAGGCCGGGTCCACGAAGATCTTTTCGTGCAGAGCCAACGGCTCCACCGCCCCCCCTCACCCCTCTCCCGCGGTTTCCGCCGAGCCGGTGGGCATGCCGGCGGTGGCCCGCAGAACCTCCCGTACGGCCGGTATCAGCCGCGAAGGGGTGGAATGGCAGGCGAAGCACTGGTTCTCCCCGCCGTCGGCCCGCGCGGCCGGCACGGCCAGCAGCACGGCCAGGGCGAGAAAAAGGCCCGAGCATCGCAATACCGTGTCCATGAAACGCTCCCTGGTCCGACGTTGAATCCCCAACGGGTGGTCCCGTTGTCGCCATCCCTAGAGCAACTTGGATACCAGGCGGGCGGTTTCGAAAGGAAACCTTCGATTCCAACAAGTTATGCGGCGACGGGGGCAAAAGGCGGCCCAGGCCGGCGGCCGGCCAAAGCGTTGCCTGAGACAAAACGTCCCAGGACAGGTTGTATCAGGGTAGGGCGGAATTCCTAGTCCGCGATTCCCAGTTCGGCCATCTTCCGGTACAGGGTGGAGCGGCTGATGCCCATGGCGCGCGAGGCCCGGGTCTTGTTCCAGCGGCTGCGCTCCAGGACTTCCAGAAGCTCCTCCCGCCGCCACCCTTCCCCGGGTTCGGGAGGAGCGGGCAAGGGCCGCCTCCCCCCCTCGCCCTGCTGGAACTCCACGGGCAGATGGCGCAGCTTGAGGGGGCCGCCCGGACAAAGGATGCAGGCGTGCTCTATGGAATGCTTGAGTTCGCGCACGTTGCCCGGCCATGGATAGCTCAGAAACACGTCCATGACCTCGCTGGTCACGCCCGAGAAGTCCCGGCCAAAGGCGTCCCGGTACTTGGCGATGAAATGCTCGGTGAGCAGCGGGATGTCCTCGGTGCGATCCCGCAAGGGGGGCACCTCGATGACCATGACCCGCAGCCGGTAGTAGAGATCCTTGCGGAACTGGCCGGTTTCCGCCAGTTCCCTGAGGTCCCGGTTGCTGGCCGCCACCACCCGCACGTCGGCCTTATGGGTGGTTGAATCCCCCACCCGTTCGTATTCCTTGCGCTCCAGCACGCGCAGAAGCTTGAGTTGGGTGTTGGGAGAGAGGTCGCCGATCTCATCCAGGAACAGAGTGCCGCCCTCGGCAGCCTGGACGCGCCCCACCTTGTCCCGCACTGCCCCGGTGAACGCCCCCCGCACATGGCCGAACAGTTCGCTTTCCAGAAGGCTCTCCGCCAGGGAGGCGCAGTTCACCTTGACCAGGGGGCCGGTAATCTGGACGCTCCCGTAGTGCAAGGCCTCCACGATGAGCTCCTTGCCCGTGCCCGACTCTCCCAGCACGAGCACCGTGGTCTTGTGGTCGGTGAGCAGCTCCAGGACCGAGTAGATGTCCTGCATCCGACGGCTCTTGCCCACGATGTTGCAATAGCGGGTGCGCTCGTCCAGGCGCTTCTCCAGTTCGTCCAGGCGGGTGATGTCGCGGACGACCAACACCGCGCCGATGAAGGCGCGGGCAGAATCCCACAGGGGCGAGGCGTTGAGCATGGTCACCTGGTTGGCCTGCACGCCGCAGCGGCACTCGGCACGGACACCGCGGACCGGCTCCCCGGTCTCCACCACCTGGCGCAGGATGCGCAGGCAGGCCGGGGAATCGTCCGGTTCGAAGGCGTGGGCCAGGGAATCGCCCGGCCGGAGTTTGTCGGCCCTGGCGCAGACCACATCCAGGGCTTCGTTGACCTGGAGGATGGTGAACGCCTTGTCCACGGTGATGACCGCGTCGCCCATGCTGCTGAACACGGCCTGCAACCGCGCCCTGCTCGCCTCCAGCTTCTCGTTGGCCTCGCGCAGGGCGTGGGTGCGCTCATTCACCCGGACCTCCAGCCCGTCGTGCGCCCTCTGCAGCGCGTCCAAGGCCTGCTTCCGCAGGGTGATGTCCCGATCCATGCCCCGGAAACCGCAAAACTGGCCATAGTCGTTGGACATGGGCTGGGCGCTGCGCTCCATGGTGACCAGCCGGCCGTCCTGGCAACGGAAGGCATACTCCACCCCGTGGAACGGCGTGCCTGACTTGGCGTGGTAGTGGGAGAGCTGAGCCAGATTCTCGGCATCGCCGGGGCGCATGTGCGCAGCCGCTGTCTGGCCGACAACATCCTGTGGTTCGAAGCCGAGGAGGGCCGTGATCCGCGGGCTGACGTAGGAGTAGCGCCCCCGGGCGTCCGTCTCCCAAATGAGATCACTGCCGGTCTCCACGATGGCCCGGAACCTAGCCTCACTCTCCCGCAATTCGTCCAGTGCGCTCTGTTGCGAGGTAATGTCCACGAACGAACCCAGCATGCACAGAGCCCGGCCCGCTTGGTCGCGCACCAGGCTGGCCTGGACCTGGGCCCGGAACAGGGAGCCGTCGTTGCGCCGGGCCATGAGTTCCCCGGACCAGAAGCCCCGCTTCTGGAGTTCGGCAACAATGTTGGCCGCGGTCTTGGGGCTCTCCCAGAAGTTGAGGCAGGACCTTCCCAGCACCTCGCCGGCGTCGGTGTAGCCCCACATGGCGAAAAACGACGGGTTGGCATAGCACACCCGGGTCTCCAGGTCGGCCATGCAGATCCCGCTCAGCGCCGAGGACAGCGCGTGCTCGTTGACGCGCAGGCGCTCCTCGCCGAGCTTCCGGAGGGTGATGTCCAGTCCGTAGACATGGGCTCGCTCCAAGCCGGGAATGGGCGCCAGGGCGACCAGGAACGTGCGGTCCCGGCACTCGATCTCCCGTTCCTGGCGCTGGCCGCTGGCAAAGACCTCGTGCAGTGGGCCGCGCAGCGCCTCGGGCAGCGGAGTGCCCTCGGCGCAGCCGAAGGGCTCAAGCAGGGGCGCGCTGGCCGGATTGGCATAGAGAATGCGGCCCCGGGCTGAGACGCAGAGCAGGGGCTGGGGGCTCTCCTTGAGAAACAGCCCCAGGCCGATGCGCTCCTCCTCGGCCTTCACCGCGGCCGTGATGTCGTCGGCGGTCAGAATCATGCCCTGGTAGGTTCCGTCCCGCTGCAGGGGAACCAGCCAGCAGGCCAAGTGCGCGCCCCTGCCCCTGGTCCCGGCCAGGACCAGGCGTCCGGTGTTCACCGGCCGCATGTCGCGCCGAGCCCGATCGAAGTAGCCGGCCAGGGCGGTCAGGCCGGACCCGCGGACCCCGTCCGGAAAGCGCCTGCGCAGCAGTTCTCCGGCTTCCTGGCCCAGGATGTCGAGCATGACCGGATTGACCAGGCGGATGACGTCCTGGGCGTCGAGCATCACCACGCCGCAGGGCATGGCCTCCTGGACAAAGCGCAGGAACTCCCGCGCACCCCACGGGAATTCGCCGAGTTCGGTCCAGGCCTTCCGGGACGGACTCTCGCCGGATTGATCGCCGGCCATGGCCACCCTCCTTGCCGTCAAACGGCCTCGGCCCAACCGCCCCATTTGATGCGGGGCGACGGGACATGGGTTGCCGGCAGCGAACACGAGAACGACACCGCAAGCCATGAAGCAGGAGAACTCGAAGCGGGAACCCAGGAAGAGACTCGGATCAGGCCGGCGGAAAGAAAACGAGTGTCAGTGCAGGTGGCGGCGGAGACGGTGCTCGCTGCTCCTTGTATAATACAAGATGTCGCATGTGGCAATTTGTCGCACGCTTTTTCCGGGAGCATGACTCCTTTTTCTCCCGAATGCGTCCACGATCTGGCTGCTTTCCGCCTGTATTCCGGGAGCCTGGCACGTCTCTTCTCCGCATTCCATCGGCTGGAACAGTCCTTGCTTTACATATGCGCGGACTGTGGCGCCCTGTCGGCAGACGTTGCGTCAGGCCCCTTTCCAGTGGCGAACTGACCCGGCCCGCGGCCGGCCAGGAGGTTCAGCATGAGCCCTGCCATTCATGTCCTGGTGGTGGACGACGAAGACCTGTTCCGCAACAACATGGTAAAGCTGCTCGGCCTGGAGAAGGACCTGCTGGCTAGCTCAGCGGCGAGCGGCGAGGAGGCCCTGGAGCATCTCCGGCACAACCCGTGCGACGTGGTGCTCCTGGACGTGAAGATGCCCGGCCTCATGGCCCAGGGCACCTTGCGGAGGCTGCGCGAGATGGGCTGTACGGCCGAAGTGGTCATCGTCACCGGCCACGCCTCGGTGGACGACGCCATGGAGCTCATCGAACTCGGGGCGTTCGACTACCTGCTCAAGCCCTGCTCCATCAAGGATGTCATCAAGAAAATCCACTGGGCCTACGAGTCGCTGCAGAAGAAGGCTCTGGCGGGAGATTGACGGCAACGCCCGGCCTGGAGCCAAGACGCGTCCTGGCCCGCGCCCCGGAGCCCACGCGTGGGCTGGAGGCCTGACAACCACTGGAGGAGGGTGTCGCCATGTTCAAGGACATCATCATCGCTGTGACTCCGTCGGAGGTCTGCGACTGTGCCGCGGACACGGCCTTCGGCTTTGCCCAGCGCTTCGACGCCAAGCTGCACCTGGTCCACGTGGTGGGCCTGGCCCAGGGCTGGGGCCAGATGCGCCACCTGGAGGCCAGCGGAGAAACCGAGCGCATCAAGAACGAGATCGCGGAGTTCTACAAGGACAAGCTCAAGGGCATCCCCGAGCACACCATCAGCGTGGTCCCTGGCGTCCCACATAGCGAGATCCTGCGCATCGCCCGCCGAGACAACGCGGACCTCATCATCATGGGGCCGCACACCAAGGAGTACGAGGAGCGCCGCTCCAAGATGTGGGGCATGGCGGGCTCGACCCTGGAGCGCGTGGCCCAGAAGGCCCGCTGCCCGGTGATGATCGTCACCAAGCAGACCCCCTACGGCGAGCAGAGCTTCAAGGAGTTGGTGGTGGCCACCGACTTCTCCGAGCAGTCCGAGTGCGCGGTGGGCTACGGCGCGCAGATGGCGCGGCACTACAAGTCCACCCTCACCATCTTCCACTGCATCGAGGAGATGGACCTGTCCCAGCCCGAGTTCATCCGCCGCTCCGAGGCCGCCAAGGACCGCATGCGCACCCAGTTCGAACCGCTCGTCCGCGGCCTGAAGACCGTGCAGTTCGAGTGTTTCGAAGGCAAGCCGGCCGTGGAGATCCTCAAGCTCAGCCGGATGCACCAGGCCGGCCTAGTGCTCATGGCCCACCACTCCACCGAGCGCGACCCCGAGAAGGCCTACCTGGGCTCGGTGGTGGCCCAGGTGGCGCTGAACTCCACCTGCCCCACCATGAGCATCAACCGCCACTTCGATCTGCGCTGCGGCATGATGTACGACCAGACCGGAGGGGTGGCCGAGAAGGGCAAGGCGGCCGAACCGGCCTGAACACAAACGCGTCCGCCGGCCGGTAGTCCCGGTCGGACGCCGCGAAGCAAGCCCTGAACATGGTGCCTCCACGGGAGTCGTCCGCGGAAATCGGGGACGACTCCCTACCGGCCAACTTCTAAGCCGCCGGTCGAGGGTTCGATTCCTTCCTGGCGCACCAACATCCCGGTATTCTCTTTTCAACGTTCCGGCTTAGTTGTCCCAAGGCGAAACTCATCCCGCCGGACGGAAGATGTGGCCGTGCTCCGGGTGGTAGAGGTGGGAGCGGGCCTTGCAGCCCGGCGCATCGGGCAGGACGAGGTAGATGGCCTGGCGGGTGATGCCCGCCTCCCGGGTGGCCGCGGCCAGATGCTCCAGGGTCGTCTCCTGCACGCTTCCCCCGGGCCAGCCCACCTTGTGGCCCAGCACCACCCGGGTGGTCCCGGGCAGGCCGCCGGCCATGAGTTCCTCCTGCGCCGCCACGGCATCGTTGGCGGCCAGGTAGAGCGCCAGGGCGCAGCCGTGCGCCGCGAACCCGCGCAGGCCCTGGTTCCCGGGCATGCCGGTGTTCCTGCCGGTGCGGGTGATGACCAGGGACTGGGACCCGCCGGGCACGGTGAAGGAGGCCCCGGCTTCCGCCGCTGCGGCGAATGCCGCGGTGACCCCGGGCACGATCTCCCAGGCCACGCCGTCCCGGTCCAGGAGCGCGGTCTGTTCGTGGATGGCCCCGTAGAGCGTGGGGTCGCCGGTGTGCACCCGGGCGGCCAGGCCGCCGGCCCGCGCGGTCCCCAGCAGCAGGGCGTGGGTCTGTTCCAGGGTCAGGGGGGAGGAGTCCTCCACCCGCGCCCCGGGCCGCGCCCCGGCCACCACCTCCCGGGGCACCAGGGATCCGGCGTACAGCACCAGGTCCGCCTGGCCGATGAGCCGCGCGCCCTTGACCGTGATGAGTTCCGGATCGCCCGGCCCCGCGCCGATGAACCACACCTTGCCCGCCATGTGCTCCTCCTGTCCGCGCCGTGCGGCGCGGTTTGCGTTTTTGGAAATGCCGTCACGCCCCGCGCAGGGCCTGCACCGGGTCCTGCCGCGCCGCGGCCAGGGCGGGCCGCAGGCCCGCGGCCAGGCCCACGGCCAGGGACGCGGCCAGGCCCAGGCCGAACACGCTCCAGGCGAATCCCACCGGCCCCACCCCGCGCCACTCCAGGCCCAGGGAAGCCAGCCAACCCAGACCCAGGCCCAGGCATCCCCCGGCCAGGGTGAGCAGCACGGCCTCGGCCGCCAACTGCGCGGCCACCGCCCGCCGGGTGGCCCCCACGGCGCGGCGCAGGCCGATCTCCCCGCGCCGCTCGGCCAGGTTCAGGGAAAAGACGTTGGCCAGCACCGCCCCGCCCGCGGCCAGGGCCAGGCCGGCGGCCACGGCCAGAAACGCCATCATGCCCTGCTCCAGGGTGGTGCGGAAGGCCAGTATCTCCTGCGGCCCGATGACCGAGAAGTCGTCCTGCCCGCCCGGCCCGATGCAGTGCCGCGCGTGCAGCAGGCTGCGCAGCCCGGCCATGCCGGCCTCCAGGTCCGCTTCCGGGGCGAACACCACCCGCACGGACATGAAGGTGTCGCGCTCCAGGTTGAAGCGCCGGGTCAGGGTGGTGAGGGGCAGGATGACCCGGTCGTCCACGGCTGAGCCGTGGGCGTCGGCCAGGCCGCGCTCGGCCAGCACCCCCACCACGGCCAGGGGCAGGTCGGCCAGGAGCACCTGCCGGCCCAGGGGCGGAGCCTTGCCGAAGAGCTTGCGCGCCGCCCCTGCGCCCAGGATGGCCACCTTGGCCGCCCGGTCCAGGTCCTCGGCCGTGAAATCCCGGCCCAGATCCAGAGGCCAATCCCACACCCGGGCATAGTCCGCGGTGGCCCCGTAGGCCATGTGGCCCACCGAGGAGCGCCGGCCCGCGCGCAGGGTGAGCCCGGTCTTGACCCGCACCGGGGCCACGGCCTCCACCCCGGGCAGGGAGCTGCCCATGGCCCGCACATCGTCCACGGTGATGGTGCGGGTGCGCTTGCCCGGGGAGCCGGACATCACGTTGGACCCGATGACGAACACCGCGTCCGCGCCGTACCAGGCGAATATCTCCGAAGCCTTGCGCAACGCGCCTTCCCGCACCGCGGCCAACACCGTGAGCGCGGCCACGCCCAGGGCCACGGCCAGCACCGCCAGCACGCTGCGCAGGGGATGCCCGGCCCCGGCGCGCAGGGCGAAACCAGCCGCCCGGGACGTATGGAGAAGGGGCCTGCTCATCCCGACAGATCGAAACGCACAGGCAGCACCACCCAGGTGGGCACCGGCCTGCCCGCGCGCTCGCCGGGGGTGAAGCGCCAGCGCCGCACCGCCTTGAGCACGCTGCGCTCGAACACGCCCGCGGGCTCGGCCGAGAGCACGGTGAGTTCGTCCACCCTGCCCTCCTCGTCCACCAGGAAGCGCACCGTGACCGTGCCCGAGATGTTCCGGGACCGGGCGGCATAGGGATACTCCGGCGTGAGCTTGCGGGTCAGGCGGGGAACCGCGTCCACCTGGGACAGCTCGTAGCCCCGGCCGGTGCGGGCGGCGTTTCCGGCGGCGGCTCCGGTCCGGTCCGAAGCCGCCGCCGGGGTGGTGGCCGCGCTGACCGCCGCGGCCGCCTGGGCGGCCGGCAGTGCGGATTCAGCCGCGGCCGGGATGGGTTCGGGTCCGGGAGCCGGCTCGGGGGCCTTGGCCTGGCCCGATTCCCGGGTGCTCACCGGCAGCTCCTCGACCACCGGAGCCGCCGGAGCCGGCTTGGGCTTGAGTACAAGCCTGGGCTTGGGCGCGGGTTTCGGTTTGGGCGCGGCCTGCGGAGCAGGAGCGGGCACGGCGGCCGGGGCGGGGCTGGCCGCGGGCGCGGCAGGCAGCAGGGTGGTGAGGTCCAGGGTGCAGACCAGGGTCCCATCCGGAAGAGGCGGCAAGGGACGAGTCTCCAGGAAGACCACCAAGAGGAGCAGGGCCGCGTGCAGGGCCACGGCCGCGGCCTTGGCCGCCAGGCGCAGGCCGCGCCCGCCGGCCCAGGGCTGCTCCGGCCCGGCGCACTCCCGGGCCGGGGCCGCCAGCTCCGCGCACGTCTCGCCCGCCACCGGCGGAAGGGTCGCGGCCAGCACGGCGGGCAGGGCCGGCGGCAGTTCGGCGACAGCGCAGCGCATGGCTCCAGCGCGCCCCCTAGTCTCTTGCCCGGTCCACGCAGCGCGCGGCGAGCAGGAAACTGGCCAGGCCCAGCCCGGCCAGGAGCAGGTAGGAGAAGAGCGGCGGCGCGAGGCCGTAGGACGCCGGCCGCATGGCCCCTGCCGCATGGGTCACGGGCAGGAGCTGCACCGCGGACCGGGCCCAGTCGGGCAGGCGCTCCAGGGGGAAGAAGGTCCCGCCCAGGAAGCCCATGGGGGTGATGATGAAGCTGGTGGCCAGGGCCTGGTCCGCGTGGGTGCGCACCAGCATGGCCGAGGCCACGGCCAGGCTGGCGAACACCCAGCCGTTCAGGGCCGCGGCCAGCCAGAAGAGCGGCCCCAGGTGCAGCGGCACCCCGAAGGCGAAACCGATGCCGCAGATCACGGCCACGGCCAGCAGGGTGCGGGTCACCCCGCCCAGGACCTCGCCCAGCACGTAGCCCAGGTGGCTCACTGGCGCGGCCTGGAACTCCTCGAAGATGTGCCAGTAGAAGCGGGAGATGTTGATCTCGCTGGCCATGGACCAGGCCTGGGTCATGCTGGCCATGGCCGCCAGGCCCGGGATGAGGAACTCCAGGTAGGTCCGGCCGTCGGGCATGTGCCGGTCCCCGAAGGCCCAGCCGAAGGCCACCACGTAGAGCAGGGGCGACACGGCCATGGACGCGGCCATACGCGACAGGCGGCGGCGCAGGATGAGCAGCTCCCGCCAGTATACCGCGGACCAGCCCCGGATGAGCGAGAGCGTCATTGGATCTTCCTCCCGGTGCAGGCCATGAACACGTCCTCCAGGTTCACCCGTCGCACGGTGAACCCGTTCTCCTGGCTGGCCGCGAACTCCTGGGCCTCCTCCCGGGTGGCGAAGTGGCGCGACTCCATGTGGTGGTTGTCCACCACGTCCACGGACCAGGCCCCCAGGCCGGCCATGAGCGCGGCCGGCGCATCCAGGGCCACCAGCCGGCCCTGGTCCAGGAAGGCCACCCGCTCGGCCAGGAACTCGGCCTCCTCGATGTAGTGGGTGGTCAGGAAGATGGTGGTCCCGTCCTGCTGGATCTGCTTGATGAGCGCCCAGATGCGGCGGCGGATGGCCGGGTCCAGCCCGGCGGTGGGTTCGTCCAGGAAGAGCACCCGGGGGGAGTGCATGAGCGCCCTCGCCAGCATGGCCCGGCGCTTCATGCCCCCGGACAGGGCCTTCACCTGGGCCCGGGCCTTGTCCGTAAGGCCCACGTACTCCAGAAGCTCCGCGCTGCGCTCCCGGCGCTGGGCCGCGGGCATGGCGAAGAGCCGGCCGTGCACGTCCAGGTTCTCGGCCACGGACAGTTCGCTGTCCAGGTTCACCGCCTGCGGGGCCAGGCCGCACAGCCGCTTCACCCCCAGGGGATCGGCGGCCATGTCCAGGCCGCCCACCCGCACCTGGCCCCCGCCCGGCCGGCACAGGCCGGTGAGGATGCGGATGGTGGTGGTCTTGCCCGCGCCGTTGGGACCCAGGTAGGCGAACAACTCCCCGGCCCCCACTTCGAGGCTCACCCCGGCCAGTGCCTGGACCTTGCCGAAGCTCTTGGTCAGCCCTTCGAACTGGATCATGGGCGCGGCCGAGGCCCGGGGCCGCCCCTCGGCCTGGCCTTCGCCGGCGCTATCGTGACACGTTTTATGTATTTGTAACATTTTTAGCTTGACCAAAACAGATTAGTTTTACTACGAACACGCCTGTCAACAAACGATATGCAGCTCGGTAGCCCAGAATGGAAAATCATGCAACCCTTGGCCATCCCAAAGCCCGCCTGGCCGGCCTGCTCTGCCTGGCCGCCCTGCTCCTCGCTTTCGGAGGCATGGCGGCCCGCGCCGCGGAGTTTCCCCTGGCGGTCACCGACGCCAAGGGCCGGCGGGTGGCCATCGCCCGCCAGCCCCGCCGGCTGGTGCTGCTCTCCAGCAACGCCGCCGACGCCCTGCGCATCCTGCGCGCCGCGGACCTGGCGAAGGGCGTGACCGAGCGCATCAGGAGCAACCCCGGCTATTGGGGCGCCCTGGCCGCCCTGCCCAGCGTGGGCAAGTGGAACAGCCCCAACCTGGAGGCCATCGCCGCCCTGCGGCCGGACCTGGTCATCGGGTACGGGTCCAATCCCGGCCCGGAGTTGGAGGAGCGCCTGGCCCCCCTGGGCGTGGCGGTGCTACGCCTGGACCTGCACCGGCTGCACAGCCTGGAGACGGAGATGGCGGACCTGGGCCGCATCCTGGGCCGGGAGGCCGAGGCCCGGGCCTACCTGGACTGGCACCGCGCCGCCCTGGCCCGCATCCGGGAACTGGTGGACACGGCCGGGGACCGGCCCCGGGCCTACGTGGAGAGCTATTCCGATCTGCGCATCTCCGGCCCGGGCTCGGGTATCGACGAGATGGTCCGGGCCGCGGGCTGCGTGAACCTGGCCGAGACCATGAACATCCCCTTTGCCGAGGTCACCCCGGAGTGGGTGGTGGCCGCCGCGCCCCAGGTCATCGTCAAGGCGGTGTCAGGCCAGCGCTCCTACGAGTGCGCCAGGCCGGACCTGTTGCCCGGGGTGCGCCAGCGCATCATGGAGCGGCCGGGCTGGGACCTGACCCCGGCGGTGCGAAGCGGCCGGGTGCTGGTCATGGCCTCGGACCTGTGCCCGGGCACCGGGGCCGCTGCCGGCGTGGCCCACCTGGCGCTCTTCGCCCATCCCTCCCTGGCCGGGAAGCTCGACCCGGCCCAGGTGCAGCGCGAGTACCTCACCCGCTTCCTGGGCCTGGACGACCAGGGCTGCTACGTGTTTTCCGGAGACCGGCCGTGAGCCGGTTCCTCGCCCTGGGGACCTTGCTGGCCCTGCTCCTGCTGGCCGCCCCGGCATTGGCCGAATCCTGGCCCCGCAGCGTGACCGGCCCCCTGGGCCGTCCCGTCACCCTGCCCCGACCGCCGCAACGGGTCATCGCCCTGGGCGGTAGCGCGGGCGACGCCCTGCGCGTGTTGTGCGCCACCGACCTCCTGGTCGGGGTGTCCCAACGCATACGAAACGATCCTGCCTACTGGGGAGCCCTGGCCGCCCAGCCCTCCGTGGGCCGCTGGAACCTTCCCGACCTGGAGGCCATCGCCAATCTGCACCCGGACCTGGTCATCACCTACGGGGGCAATCCCAGCCCGGGCCTGGACGAGCGGCTGGGCGAGCTGGGCATCGTGGTACTGCGCCTGGGCTTTACCCGCCTCTCCACCCTGGAAGCCGAACTGACCGGCCTGGGACGCGCCCTGGGACGAGAACAGGCCGCCGCGCAGTTCCTGGCTTGGCACCGCGCCGAACTGGAGCGCATCCGGTCCCTGGTGGCCACCACCACGAAGCGGCCCCGGGCCTACCTGGAGACCCCCGCCGACTTCAAGGCCTGGGGAGCGAGTTCCAACTGGCACCTGATGGCCCAGACCGCTGGCCTGGCAAACATCGGCCAGGAGGTGGCCGCCTCTCGGGCGGACGTGGCACCGGAATGGGTGGTCGCGGCCGATCCCGCCCTGCTGGTCAAGACCCTGCACGCGCGGGGTTCCTATCCCTGCCCCGACCCCGAGTGCCTGCCCCGGGCTCGCGCCGCGCTCCTGGCCCGGCCGGGCTTCGGCCACGTGGCGGCCGTGCGCCAGGGCCGCGCCCTGGTCCTGGCCGGGGAATTCCTGGGCAACCTGGGCGCGGCCGTGGCCGTGGCCCACCTGGCGGCCTTCGCCCACCCTGAGCTGGCCGAGCAGGTGGACGCCCCGGCCGTGCAGCGCGAATTCCTGGCCCGTTTTCTGGGCCTGCGCGAACCGGCCTGCCTGGCCTATTCCGGAGACCAGCCGTGAGCCCCACCGCCTCCCTGCCCCGCCCCGCGGGCGAGGTGTACCGGGGCATGGTGGCCCGGCGCGCCGGGCTCACCCTGGCCCTGGCCGGGCTGGCCCTGGCCGCCGCGATCGCGGCCCTGGCCGTGGGGGCCACGGACATCGGCCCCCTCTCGGCCCTGGCCTCCCTGGCCGGGGGCAAAGGCGCGGAGGGGGCCATCGTGCGCGCCCTGCGCCTGCCCCGGGTGGTCATGGGCGGCCTGGTGGGCATGGGACTGGCCGTGGCCGGCACCTCCACCCAGGCGCTGCTGCGCAACCCCCTGGCCTCACCCTTCACCCTGGGCATCGCCTCGGGCGCGGGCTTCGGCGCGGTGCTGGCCATCTTCTTCGCGGGCGGCCACGCCAAGGCCGCGGTGGCCGGCTGCTCCTTCACCCTGGCCCTGGCCACCGCCCTGTTCACCCTGGCCGCGGCCCGCTCCCGCGCGGCCCGGCCCGAGACCCTCATCCTCTCGGGCGTGGCCTTCATGTTCCTGTTCTCGGCCCTGTCGTCCTTTGTCCAATACGTGGCCACCATGGACCAGGTGTACGAGATGGTGTTCTGGCACTTCGGCAGCCTGTCCAAGGCGGGCTGGACCGAGATCGGGCTGGCCTCCCTGTGCATCCTGCTTCCCCTGCCCTGGTTCGTGCGCTCCTCCTGGGACCTGAACCTGCTCCTGGCCGGGGACGAGGCCGCCCGCTCCGCCGGGGTGGACGTGGCCCGGCTGCGCTTCACCGGGGTGGTGCTGGCCGCGCTCATGACCGCGGGCGCGGTGTGCTTCACCGGGGTCATCGGGTTCGTGGGCCTGGTGGCCCCGCACATGGCCCGCATGCTGGTGGGCAGCGACCACCGCTTCCTGCTGCCCGCATCGGGCTGCCTGGGCGCGGCCCTGGTCCTGGGGGCCGACGTGCTGGGCCGCACCCTGTGGCCGCCCCAGGTGGTGCCCATCGGCATCATGACCTCCTTTCTCGGGGTGCCCTTCTTCTTTTCGCTCCTGCGCAGCCGGCGGAGGGACTACTGGTGAGCCTGGCCGCCGAACGACTGGGCTGCGTCCGCGCCGGGCGCGAGGTGCTGGCCGGAGTGGACCTGGAGGTCACGCCCGGCCAGGCCCTGTGCGTGGTGGGCCCCAACGGCGCGGGTAAGACCACGCTCCTGCGCTGCCTGCAGGGGCTGGTCAGGAACGCCACCGGCGAGGTGGCGGTGGACGGCCGGCCGGTACGGGGCATGGCCCCCCGCGAGTTGGCCCGCCACCTGGCCTACGTGCCCCAGTCCGGCCCCTCCCGCCTGGCCCTCACGGTCTTCGACCTGGTGCTGGCCGGCCGGCGGCCCCACCTGGGCTGGCGGCCCTCGGCCCGGGACCTGGAGGCCGTGGAGGCGGTGCTCGGCGAGTTCGGCATCGCGGACCTGGCCGGCCGGGACCTGGACGAGTTGTCCGGGGGGCAGCGCCAGAAGGCGTCCCTGGCCCGGGCATTCGCCCAGGAGCCCCGCTACCTGCTCCTGGACGAGCCCACCAGCAGCCTGGACGTGCGCTCCCAACTGGAGGTCATGGAGCTTCTGCGCCGCGCCCTGGCCCTGCACCGGGTGGGCGCGGTGCTGGCCATCCACGACCTGAACCTGGCCCGCCGCTACGCGGACGTGGCGCTTCTGCTCGACGCCGGCCGCCCCGCGGGCTGCGGCGATCCCTGCGACGTGCTCTCCCCCGGCCCCATCCGCGCGGTCTACGGCGTGGACATGGCCTGTGTCCCGGTCAACGGCTGCTCGGCCCTGTTCGCCCTGGGCCCGGCCTCGTCCCCAGGCAACGAAAATCCCCGTTGAGGAGGTTCCCGTGAAAGCTGCGCTCTCCGTCCTGGCCCTGGCCCTGCTCCTGCCCCTGTCCGCCCTGGCCGCCGACCGGACCCCGGCCAACGCCACCGTGGTGCTGGACGAGGTGGTGGTCTCGGCCACCCGCACCGAGAAGAAGGTGGACGACGCCCCGGCCAGCGTCACCGTGGTCACCCGGGAGGAGATGCGCAGCCGCAACATCACCACCATCGACGACGCCCTGCGCTACGAGGCCGGGCTCTACCGCCGCCGCACCAAGGGCGTGGCCGACTCCATCGCCAGCGTGACCATGCGCGGCCTGCCCGGGGACGACCGCACCCTGGTCATGCTGGACGGGGTGCAGATCAACGACGGGTACTCGGGCAACGTGCCCTGGAACGAACTGTCCACGGACAACGTGGAGCGCATCGAGGTGATCCGCGGCCCGGGCTCCGCCCTGTACGGCGGCAAGGCCATGGGCGGGGTCATCAACATCATCACCAAGGTGCCCGACAAGACCGAGGGCATGGTGCGCTCCGGCGTGACCTTCCTGAACGACGACGCCACGCCCAACATGTTCACCTACGGCCTGTCCGCAGGCACCCGCCAGGACAAGCTGAGCCTGCGCGCGGGCTGGGAAGCCGCGGACTCCAAGGGATACGCCACGGACCTGGTCAAGAAGAGCACCGCGGCAGGCGCAGGCAAGTCCAACTCCGGCTACGGCATGCAGGACCGGGGCACGGGCAAGTCCTACTGGATCGTGGGCGACAAGGGCGACAACCGCAGCTACCAGGACAACCTGGACCTCATGGCCCGCTACGAGCTCACCGACACCGCGGCCCTGCGCCTGGACTTGGCCCGCTGGCACACCCAGTACTGGTACGCCAACCCCCACACCTACCTGGACGACGGCAGCTATCGCGGCACCGCCCAGGCCAACGACGGGTACCGCACCAGCACCATCCGGCCCCGCGACTTCGCCGGCGGCCGGGGCAAGACCGTCACCGACAAGCTCCTCGCCACCTACACCGACAGCTTCGGCAAGACCGACGTGACCCTGAAGGGCGGCTATTCCCAGCGCAACAACTGGTACACCTCGGTGTCCACCGCCGTGGACAAGGAACTGTCCGACCAGCCGGGCACCCTCACCGAGAGCGACACCACCACCTATACCGCGGAGGTCCAGGCCACCCGCCCCCTGCCCGGGGACAACACCCTCACCGCGGGCCTGTACTACGCCCTGGACGACGTGCGGCGCACCGTGGACCTGCTGACCTGGTACCAGGACCGCGAGAGCAACAACGGCGAATCGGACATGACCAAGGGCCGCTCCCGGCTCACCGCGGCCTTCCTGGAGGACGAGTGGAAGGCCATGGAGAGGCTCACCATCTACGCCGGCGTCCGCCTGGACTACTGGGAGTCCCTGGACGGCGTGTCCGGGGTCGGGGACGCCCAGGTCAAGCACGAGGACGCCTCGGACTGGGGCCTGAGCCCCCGGCTGGCCGCGGTGCTCAACCCCCTGGACGACACCTACGTGCGGGCCTCAGTCTCCCGCGGCTTCCGCGCGCCCAACATCTCCGAGCTGTTCAACACCTGGACCTCCAGCTCCGGCATCACCTACGCCTCCAACCCCAAGCTCAAGCCCGAGACGGTCTGGACCTACGAACTGGGGGGCGACCAGTACCTGTTGGAGCGCAAGCTCAAGCTCTCGGCCACGGCCTTCCACTCGGACATGGAGGACATGATCGACAGCGTGACCAACGGCAACACGCGGAAGAAGGAGAACGTGGGCAAGGTGGAGATCAACGGCCTGGAGCTGGGGACCGAGGTCCGGCCTGCGGACTGGCTCAAGGCCTGGGGCACCTGGACCTTGAACCGGGCCAAGTACAAGGAGCACGAGGCCGACCCCACGGCCGAGGGCAACTACGTGGCCGGCGTGCCCCTGGAGATCATCAACCTGGGCGGCGAGGCCACGTGGAAGTGGTTCACCCTGTCCCTGGCCGGCAACTACGTGGGCCGGACCTACTACGATGAAAGCAACGACGACATCGAAGGGGTCTACACCGGCAACTCCAAGCGCTGGGTCTGGGACGCGAAGCTCATCTGCAAGCCCATGGAGAGCCTGGAGCTCTCGGCCGGGGTGGAGAACCTCTTCGACGAGACCTACTACCAGTACTACCTGGCCCCGCCGCGTTCCTACACCTTTGAGATCAAGTGGCTGTTCTAGCCGGCCAAGGAGATTCCATGCGCATCGCCGCCATCGTCTGGAACAGCCATGTGGACGCCCTGGCCCGGGCCGCCCGGGACCTGCCTTGGCTCGACCTTCGCCTCATCTCCTCCAAGAGCATCGAGCGCGGGGAGGTGGAGCCGGAAGAGGCCCTGGCCGCCCTGCGCCAGGCGGACATGGTCTTCCTCTACCGCTCCTCGGAGTCCTTCTGGGACGCCCTGGAGGGGGAACTGCGCGCCATCGGCCTGGACAAGCCCGTGCTCTGCGCCAGCTTCGACCCGGGCTACTGGAGCCTGTCCACCCTGCCCCCGGACGCCATCCAGACCGCGTACAACTACACCGCCTTCGGCGGGGCCGAGAACTTCGCCAACCTGCTGCGCTTCCTGGCCCACGCCGGCCTGGGCGCGGACACCAACCCCGGACCGCCCCGGGAGATGCCCTGGCAGGGCCTGTACCACCCCGCGGCCGAGGCCGAGTGGTTCCCGGACCGGGCCGCCTACCTGGACTGGTACGCGGGCCACGCCCGGGAGCGCGGCCTTTCCGGCGCGCCCTGGGTGGGCCTGCTCCTGGCCCGCCACTACTGGGTGAACCGGGCCACCGAGGTGGAGGACGCGCTCATCCCGGCCCTGGAGGCCCGGGGCCTGCGGGTGCTGGCCGCGTTCTCCAACTCCATGGCCGACGAGTCCCTGGGCAACAAGGGCGCCCTGCAGACCGTGGAGGAGGTATTCCTGGACCCGGGCGGGCCGCGCATCTCCGCCCTGGTCAAGCTCCAGAGCTTCTTCTTGGGCAACCGCAAGGGAGACGACACCACGGACGGGAGCAAGGCCAAGGACGGGGCCGATCTCTACGCCCGGCTGGGCGTGCCCGTGCTCCAGCCGGTGTTCTCCTCGTCCAAGACCGTGGCCGAGTGGGAGGCCGATCCCCAGGGCCTGGGCACGGAGATCGCCTGGTGCGTGGCCATGCCCGAATTCGAGGGGGTGGTGGAGCCCTTCTACCTGGGCGGGGGCGAGCGCAGCACCGACGCGGGCAGCGGGGCCGCGGTGGAGCGCCGGGTGCCGGTGGCCGAACGCTGCGGCCGGCTGGCCGACCGGGTGCGGCGCTGGGTGGACCTCTCCCTGGTCCCGGTGGCCGAACGCCGCGCGGCCTTCGTGCTGCACAACAACCCCTGCGCCTCGGTGGAGGCCACGGTGGGCGGCGCGGCCAAGCTGGATTCCCTGGAGAGCGTGGCCCGCATCATCGCGGCCATGCGGCGGGCCGGCTACCGGGTGGAGCCCCCGGCCGACGGGCAGGAGCTCATCACCACCATCATGGACCGCAAGGCCGTGTCCGAGTTCCGCTGGACCACGGTGGAGGAGATCGTGGCCAAGGGCGGGGCGTTGGACTTCATCGAAGTGGAGCGCTATCGCCGCTGGTTCGACGCCTGGCCGCAGAAGGTGCGCGAGCGCATCAGCGAGGCCTGGGGCGACCCGCCCGGGGAGAAGAAGAACGGCATTCCCCCGGCCATGGTGCACGAGGGCCGCATCCTGGTCACCGGCGTGGCGTACGGCAACGCGGTGGTGGCGGTGCAGCCCAAGCGCGGCTGCGCGGGCTCGCGCTGCGACGGCGAGGTCTGCAAGATCCTGCACGATCCCGACGTGCCCCCGCCCCACCAGTACCTGGCCACCTACCGCTGGCTCCAGGACAAGGAGGCCGGGTTCGGCGCCGACGTGCTCATCCATGTGGGCACCCACGGCAACCTGGAGTTCCTGCCCGGCAAGAACGTGGGCCTGTCCGGCTCATGCCTGCCCGACATCGCCCTGCACACCGCGCCGCACCTGTACATCTACAACTCGGACAACCCGGCCGAGGGGGTCATCGCCAAACGCCGCTCCTACGCGCCCCTGGTGGACCACATGCAGACCGCCATGACCGCCAGCGGCCTCTACGCCGAGTTGGAGGAGATGGACGAGCTGCTCGGCCAGTACGAACGGGCCCACGGCAGCGACCGCAGCCGGGCGCACCAGTTGGAGCACCTGATCCGCGACCTGGCGGTGCAGGCCAACCTGGACAAGCAAATCAAGGCCGGCCTGGACCGGGACGACTTCCGGGCCGTGGCCCGGGACCTGCACGAGGCGTTGGCGGTGGTGCGCACCACCCGGATGCAGGACGGCATGCACGTGTTCGGGCAGCGGCCCGAGGGCGAGCGCCTGCTCGATTTCATCTACACCATCCTGCGCTTCGACGACGGGGACGAAACCTCCCTGCGCAAGACCCTGTGCCGCGCCCAGGGCCGGGACCTGGTGCCCATGCTCCAGGACCCCGGCGGGGTGGACGCGGCCTCGGGCAAGAGCCACGGCCGGCTCCTGGAGGACCTGGACCGGCTGGGCTGCGTGGTGGTGGGCCTGGCCCTGGGCGCTGAGAACGATGCGGCCTTCGACCGGCTGGTGCGGGAGATCCTGGGCGCGGACCTGCGCGACCCCTCGCCGCTCTCGGCCCTGCCCGGCCTGCGCGCCCGCACCCGGGACATCGGCCGGCGCATCGCGGACTCCGGGGAGATCGAATCCCTGCTGCACGGCATGGCCGGGGGATTCATCCCGCCCGGGCCGTCCGGGGTCATCTCCCGAGGCCGGGAGGACATCCTGCCCACGGGCCGCAACTTCTACACCCTGGACCCGCGCCGCCTGCCCACCCGGGCCGCCTGGCGGGTGGGCCAGCTCCTGTCCCGTGGGGTCCTGGACAAGCACGTGGCCGAGGAGGGCCGGGTGCCTGAGAACGTGGCCATGTTCTGGATGTGCAACGACCTCATGTGGTCCGACGGCGAGGGCATGGCCCAGATCTTCGCCCTGCTCGGGGTGCGGCCGGTGTGGCGCGCCAACGGGCTGGTCAAAGGCGTGGAGCCCATCCCCCTGGAGGCCCTGGGCCGGCCCCGGGTGGACGTGACCCTGCGGGTCTCGGGCATCACCCGGGACAACTTCCCCCAGTGCATGGACCTGGTGGACGAAGCGGTGCAGTTGGTGGCCGCGCTGGACGAGCCCGAGGAGCTGAACTTCGTGCGCAAGCACGCCCTGGCCAAGCTCCGGGCGGAAGACGACGACAGCCCCGCGGCCTGGCGACGGGCCACCCTGCGCCTGTTCTCGGCCCGGCCCGGCACCTACCGCGCCGGGGTGAACCTGGCGGTGTACGCCTCGGCCTGGAAGGACCGCAAGGACCTGTCCGACGTGTTCCTCTACTGGAACGCGTTCGCCTACGGCAAGGGCGTGTTCGGGGAAAAGGCCCTGCCCGAGCTCAAACACGCCCTGTCCACGGTGGACGTGACCTTCAACAAGGTCATCACCGACGAGCACGACCTGTTCGGGTGCTGCGGCTACTTCGGCACCCACGGCGGCATCACCGCCGCGGCCCGGGAGATCTCGGGCCGGGACGTGAAGGCCTACTACGGCGACACCCGGGAGACCGAGGCCGTGGCCGTGCGCGACCTGGCCGACGAGATAAGGCGGGTGGTGCGCACCAAGCTGCTCAACCCGCGCTGGATCGAGGGCATGAAGCGCCACGGCTACAAGGGCGCGGGCGACATCTCCAAGCGGGTGGGCCGGGTCTACGGCTGGGAGGCCAGCACCGAGGAGGTGGACGACTGGATCTTCGACGACATCACCAAGGCCTTCGTGCTCGACCAGGAGAACCGCGAGTTCTTCCGGGAGCACAACCCCTGGGCCCTGGAGGAGATCGGCCGCCGCCTGCTGGAGGCCGCGTCCCGCGGCCTGTGGAAACCCGATCCCCAGGTCATGGAGGAGCTCAAGGAGCGCTACCTGGAGATGGAGGGCTGGCTGGAGGAAGGCATGGGCGATGCGGGCGGCGAGTTCCAGGGCGGGGCCGTGGACATCATGAGCGCCGACGACGTGGCCGCCTGGAAGCGGATGATGGACGACTTCAACGCCGGCGAGCCCGGCCAGCGAGGCGCATGACGTGAGCTTTTCCCGACCCGTGTACCCCTTCCCGGCCATCGTGGGCCAGGAGCGCATGAAAAAGGCCCTGCTCCTCAACGTGGTCAACCCCCGCCTGGGCGGGGTGCTCATCCGAGGCGAGAAGGGCACGGCCAAGTCCACTGCGGTGCGCGGCCTGGCCGCCCTGCTCCCGGAAATCGCGGTGGTCGACGGCTGCGCCTTTGGCTGCGACCCGGCCGACGCCTCCCGGCTCTGCCCGGCCTGCGCGGAACGCCTGTCCCATGACGGGCCGCTGCCCGCGGCCTCGCGCCGCATCCGGGTGGCGGACCTGCCCGTCGGGGCCACCGAGGACCGGGTGCTGGGCTCCCTGGACCTGGAGCAGGCCATCAAGCGCGGGGAAAAGCACTTCGAGCCGGGCATCCTGGCCGAGGCGCACCGCGGCTTCCTGTACGTGGACGAGGTGAACCTGCTGGACGACCACATCGTGGACGTGCTGCTGGACGCCGCGGCCATGGGCGTGAACACCGTGGAGCGGGAGGGGGTGTCCTTCACCCACCCTGCGGACTTCGTGCTGGTGGGCACCATGAATCCCGAGGAAGGGGAGCTTAGGCCCCAGCTCCTGGACCGCTTCGGCCTGTGCGTGCAGGTGGAGGGCATCCTGGACCTGGAGGAGCGCATGGAGGTGGTGCGCCGGCGCACCTCGTTCGACGAGGACCCCGAAGGGTTCGCCGAGCACTTCGCCGCTGCCGGGCAGGAACTGGCCGCGGCCCTGCTCCGGGCCAAGGAGCTCCTGCCCCGGGTCGCGGTGTCCGAGGGCCTGTTCCGCCGCATCGTGGAGCTGGCCATCGAGATGGGGGTGGACGGCCACCGCGCGGACCTGACTATGCTCAAGGCGGCCAAGACCCTGGCCGTCCTGGACTCCCGGACCGAGGTCAAGGCCGCCGACGTGCGCGAGGCCGCGGAGCTGGCCCTGCCCCACCGCATGCGGCGCAAGCCCTTCGAGCGCATGGGCCTGGACCCGGCGCGCATGGAGCAGGCCCTTGCCGTGTGAGCCCGCGGGCCGGCGGCCGCGGCCGGTCTATCCCTTCGCCGCCCTGGTGGGCCAGGAGCGCATGCAGCGCGCCCTGCTCGCCAACGCGGTGTGCCCGGACATCGGCGGGGTGCTGCTGCGCGGGGAAAAGGGCACGGCCAAGTCCACGGCCGTGCGCGGCCTGGCCGCGGTGCTGCCCGAGATCGAGGTGGCCGCGGGCTGCGCCTGCGGCTGCGCGCCGGAGGGGCCGTATTGCCCGGGCTGCCAGGAGAACCTGGCCAGGGGCCGGAAAATGGCCGTCGAGCGCCGGCCCATCCGGGTGGTGGACCTGCCCCTGGGGGCCACCGAGGACCGCCTGGCCGGGGGCCTGGACCTGGAGGCCGCGGTGCGCCAAGGCGTGCGGGCCTTTTCCCCGGGGCTCTTGGCCGCGGCCAACCGGGGCGTCCTGTACGTGGACGAGGTGAACCTCCTGCCCGACCACCTGGTGGACCTGGTGCTGGACGCCGCGGCCAGCGGGGTCAACGTGGTGGAGCGCGAGGGCGTGTCCCTGGCCCACCCGGCCCGGTTCATCCTGGTGGGCAGCATGAATCCCGAGGAAGGGGAACTGCGGCCCCAGCTTTTGGACCGCTTCGGCCTGTGCGTGGAGGTGGCCGCCCCTCGCGAACCCGACGCGCGCCTGGCCGTGCTCCGCGCCCGGGAGGCCTACGACCTGGCCCCGGATTTCTTCCGCGCTGCGCACGAGCCCGGGCAGAAGCGCCTGGCCCACGCCCTGGCCGCGGCGCGCTCGCGCCTGCCCCGGACCGCCATGCCCGAGGAGCTTTCCCGCCTGTGCTCGGAGCTGGCCCGGGAGGCCAACGTGGCCGGGCACCGCGCGGACCTGGCCCTGCGCCGCGCCGCCCTGGCCCTGGCCGCCCTGGATGGGCTGCCCGCGGCCACCGAGGCCCTGGTGCGCGAGGCCGCGGCACTGGCCCTGCTCCACCGCATGCGCACGGCCCCGCCGCCTCCCCCGCCCCAACCGGAAGAGCAACCGAAACAGGAAGAACGGCCCCAGGACCAGGACCAGCAGGAGCAGGAGGACCAGGAGCACCAGCACCAGCCGCAGCGCCGCGAGGCCAGGGCGGGCGAGGGCGAGTCCGGCCAGGGCGAGGAGAGCCGGCCCGAGGAGAGCGACGCCGAGCCGGAAGAGGCCTCCCGGCCCGGGCCGGACATGGAGGCGGTGTTTCCCGTGGGCGACCCCTTCCGCATCAAGCCCGTGGGCCGGCTGCGCGACCGGGAGGTGCGCACCGGTTCGGGCCGGCGCACCCGGGCGCGCACCGCGGGCAAGAGCGGCCGCTACGTGAAGAGCCGCCTGGACCCCCGGCCCGACGACCTGGCCCTGGACGCCACCCTGCGCGCGGCCGCGCCCTTCCAGCGCTGCCGGGAAAAGCACGGGCTGGCGGTGGCCGTGCGGGATGCGGACCTGCGGCGCAAGGTGCGGGAGAAGCGGGTGGGCAACGTGGTGGTGCTGGTGGTGGACGCCAGCGGCTCCATGGGCGCGCAGCGCCGCATGGTGGAGTGCAAGGCCGCGGCCCTGTCCCTGCTCCTGGACGCCTACCAGAAGCGGGACAAGGTGGCCCTGGTGGCCTTCCGCAAGGAGGGGGCCGAGGTGCTCCTGCCCCCGACCTCCAGCGTTGACCTGGCGCACACGCTCCTGGAAGAGCTGCCCACCGGCGGCAGGACGCCCCTGGCCCACGGCCTGGCCAAGGGCTGGCAGCTCATCGACCTGGAGCTGCGCAAGAACCCGCGGGCCGTGCCGCTCCTGGTGGTGGTGTCCGACGGCCGGGCCAACGTGGCCCTGGCCGGGGGCAAGCCCCTGGACGAGGCCCGGCGCATGGCCGAGCACATCCGCGACGACGGCCGCGCCCAGTGCGTGCTGGTGGACGTGGAGCGGCCCGGCCCCACCAGCTTCGGCCTGGCCCGCGCCCTGGCCGAGTCCATGGACGCACGCTACTTCCGCATCGAGGACCTGAGGGCCGAGACCCTGGTGGCGGCCCTGCGCCAGGGCGGATATTCCGGGACTTGACCCAGACGGCGGCCTGGAGCGCGCCGACCCTCCGTATCCCAGGCCGCCGGTCAGGAAATGCCCCCCGGTCGCTGGAAGCCTTGCCGGACGTGTTTGCCGGCCGGCGATGGACGCCGCCGGCAGCGCATGGCGCGCGACGCAGGTGGGAAGCGCCCATCCGCGTTGCGGCGAGCCCTGATTTCCGCTACCTCCGGGACTGCCCTGCATTCCCCACCCTGGAGGTCCCCATGCCCGTCGCCGCCCCCTGGTCCGGGGCCGAGTACCTGCACCTGGACGTGTTCACCCGCGAGCCCCTGTCGGGCAACGGGCTCACCGTATTCCTGGGCTGCGCCGCCTGGCCCGCCGAGGCCATGCAGGCTCTCACCCGGGAGATGCGCCAGTTCGAGTCCATCTTCCTGAGTGATGCAGGCGAGCCCGGCGCGGTGCGGGCGCGCATCTTCACCATGGAAGAGGAGCTGCCGTTCGCCGGCCACCCGGTGCTGGGCGCGGCCGCGGCCCTGCATCTGCGGGAAGGCGCGCAGGGCGAGCGCACTTGGCGCTTCGTGCTGGACGCGGGCGTGGTCACGGTGCGCACCGCCCGCCACGAAGCCTGGTGCGCCGCGGCCATGGACCAGGGCCGCGCCGCGTTCGGCCCACCCCTGGACGCGGCAACGGCCGCGCCATTGGCCACGGCCCTGGGCCTCGCGCCCGCGGACCTGCACCCGGAGCTTCCCCTGCAGATGGTGTCCACCGGCCTGCCCTACCTGCTCATCCCGGTGCGCTCCGGCCTGGAGCGGGCCGGGGTCCGCATCCCGGACCTGGAGGCCCGGCTGGCCGAAGTCGGGGCGCGCTTCGCCTACGTGCTGGACGTGGCGGCCCGGGAGGGCCGCACCTGGGACAACCTGGGCCTGGCCGAGGACGTGGCCACGGGCAGCGCGGCCGGCCCCGTGGGAGCGTATCTGGCGCGCCACGGCAAGGCGCGGGCCGGAGAGGAGATCGTCCTGAACCAGGGCCGGTTCCTGGGCCGGCCCAGCACCATGCGGGTCACGGTGCAGGAGGACGCCGGCCACCTGGCCGCCACCGTGGCCGGCGACGTGGTGCTGGTGGGCGCGGGACGGCTGGCCTAGACGGGCATCCCCGGGCAACCGGTGAGGCGGGCGTGCTTGCGCGAGCCCGGAAAGTCCCGGCACAGGCCGGGCTTGAGGTCGTGGATGGTGCAGGTGTAACGGCCGTCAGGCTCCTGGAATATCCAGGGGCACTGCTCGGTGAGCAGCCCGGTCTCGGGCCTGACCCAGAGCATGCCCGGCTCCTGGCCGCCGGCGCCCACCCAGGCCAGGATGTCGTCCCGGCCGGCGAGCCGCCAGCGCTCCAGGTCCTCTTCGTCGCATTCGGCGTGGAAGCTGAGGGTCATGCAGCAATGGCCGCAGCGCTGGCAATCAAAGGACTCCATGCCGGTCAAGACGTAGACTCCGGGCTCCCCGCCCGGCCCGGTCCCGGGCGCGGCCCGGGTCTCGAACACCAGGCCCAGGGCCGCGGCCAGGGTGTCCAGGTCCGCGGCGCAGGCGGCCAGGTCCGCGCAGGCCGCCTTTGCCAGATCCCGGGACGCGGGCGGGGGAAGGCCCTCGCCGCCCCGCCCCGCGCGCCTGGCCAGGAGCCGCCGCAACCCGGCCCACACGTCGACCTGGGGACCGTAGAGAGCCGCGTCCATCCGCACGGCCTCCACCGCCTCGGCGGGGGTCAGGAATATCCGGTCAACCTCGTCCATGTGCAATTCCCCTGGCAGGAGCGGCCTGTCGGAAGCACTAGACGAAATTTCCGCGGGATTGTCAAAATTCCGGGCTGTCCAGTATGGCTTTGCCGGTTTTCCCCGGACACCGGGGCCGTGTCGCACTCAGTGCGACGTCGAACCCCGCCGCGCGAATGCGCTGTCTGAACTTTTTGTTATCCAGGGATGTTAAAAAAAGTCCGGCAGGAATCTAGACGGCCGCCAGCAGGGTCCTGGCCGCCTCGTGGGCCGGGTTCAGGGACAGGGCGCGCTCCAGGCGGGCGCGGGACTCGGCCGGGCGGCCGGCGGCGGCCAGGATGGCCCCCATCTGGTAGCACAGGGTGTCCGAATCCTCGCCAAAGCCGGGGTTCTTGGCCATGACCCAGTCCAGGGTGGCGGCGGCGGACGCCCCCTCCCCGCCCTCGGCCAGGGCCACGGCCACGTTGAAGTGCAGGTGCTCGTCGCCCGGGGCCACCTGCAGGGCCTTCTTGTACTCGGCCACGGCATCGGCCCAGCGGCCCTGGCGGCGCAGGGCCAGGCCCAGGCGGTTGAACACCGCCACATCCGAGCGGCGGAAGCCCTCCTTGCGGGCCTCGATGACCGAGCGGTAGTAGCGCTCGGCCAGGGCCGGGTCGCGCTCCTGGCAGGCGTCGGCGATGGAGAGCCGCACCTCCTCGATGAGGCCCATGGCCTCCTCGGTGACCCGGTCCACGGCCGCGTCGAAGCAGGCCACGGCCCGCTCCCGCTCGCCCGCGGCCAACAGCAGGGCGCCCAACTCCACCTTGCGCCGCACGTTCATGGGGGAGAGCGCGTCCAGCCGCGCCAGGCACTCCATGCGGCGCGGCCCGTCCCCCAACTCGCGGAACAGCTCGGCCAGCCGCTTGAGGGGCTCCAGGAACATGGGCGAGCCCGCGGCCGCGGCCAGGTAGGCGTCCCGCGCCGCGTCCATCCGGCCCAGGCCGCGCAGGGCGTCGCCCCTGAGCACCAGGGCCGAGGCCGAGTTGGCGGAAAGCTCCAGGGCCTTGTCCGCCAGGCGCAGGGCCTCCTCGTGCCGCCCCCTGCCGGCCAGGGCCCGGCCCTGGTCCAGCACCTGGCCGAGCTTGCCCGCGGGCCGCACCGTGGCGGCCATCTTCTCCAGCAGGGACTCGTCGGCCGCGCCCCGAGCCACGAAATTGTCCACTCCCTCCTCGTGCAGCAGGGTGAGCACCTCCCGGTCCACCCGGTCGGTGCGCACCAGCACCCGGCAGGTGTCCAGATAGGCCCGGGCCTGGCGCACGAACTGGCGGGCGTCGGCCCCGGCCAGGCGGCGCTCCGCCACCAGGAGCAGGCGCTTGTCCGCGAAGAAGGGCTGGCGCACCTGGCGGAAGAAATCCGCCCCGTCCTGGGCCGTGCGCACCCTATCCCTGGGCAGGAGCAGGCCCTTGAGCAGCAGGGTCTCGAACCCGGCCAGGAAGGCCGCGTCCTCGCTCACCGCGAAGAACACCCCCCGGTCCTGGTCCAGGAAATCCACCAGGGGCTTGCGCAGCCGGCGCAGGGCGGCGTCGTTGCTCATGCGCCCTCCTCCTTGGCCAGGGCCGCGGCCACGGCCGCTGCCAGCTCGCGCTTGAGCACCGGCTTCTGCACCACCGCGCCCAGACCCAGGCCGGCCAGGTCCGCCTCGGTGAGGGTGTCGGCCCGGCCGGAGCACAGCACCACCGGCAGGCCGGGCCGCATCTCACGCGCCGCCAGGGCCAGGCGCAGGCCCGAGAGCCCGGGCATGACCAGGTCCGTGAGCACCAGGTCGAAGGCCGCCGGGTCCGCGGAAATCAGGTCCAGGGCCGCCTGGGACGAGGTCTCGGCCCGGGCCTCGTAGCCCAGGCCGCCCAGCATCTCGGCCAGGGCCCGGGCCAGGGCCGGCTCGTCGTCCACCACCAGCACCCGGCCCTTGCCGCGCACCGGCGGGCCCTCGGCCGGGGCGGTCTCGTCCGCGGGCGCCGTCGCCAGAGGCAGCAGCACGGTGAACAGCGCCCCGCCCTCGGGCGGGCTGTCCACCCGCACCGCGCCGCCGTGCGCCTCCACGATGCCGTGCACCATGGCCAGGCCCATGCCCGTGCCTTCGCCCGGCCGCTTGGTGGTGAAAAAGGGGTCGAAGATGCGCTCCCGGATGTCCGGGGGGATGCCCGGCCCGGCGTCCTGCACGGTGAGCGCCACCCAGCCCGCGCCCGCCGGCGTTCCGTCCGGGGGATTGGCCGGCGGCTCGGCCGGAGCCAGGCCGATGCGCAAGAGCCCGCCCTCCGCGCCCATGGCCTGGGCCGCGTTGGCGCAGAGGTTCATGAGCACCTGGTGCACCTGGGTGAGGTTGGCCAGCACTGTGTCGCGTTCCGCGGCCAGGGCCAGCTCCATGCGCACCGAGGCGGGCAGGGAGGCGCGCAGCATGCGGCTGGCCTCCTTGATGACCGGGGCGAGGCGCAGGGGCTTGCGCTCGGCCTCCTCCCGGCGGGAGAAGGCCAGGATCTGGGCGATGAGATCCCGGGCGCGCCGGCCCGCGGTGAGCACCTCGTTGGAGCGCCGCTCCACCCCGCTCCCGGCCGGGGCCTCGTCCAGGTTCATCTCGGTGTAACCCATGATGACGCCCAGGATATTGTTGAAATCGTGCGCGATTCCCCCGGCCAGCGCGCCCACGGCCTCCATCTTCTGGGACTGGCGAAGCTGCGCCTCCAGGGCCTTGCGCCGGGTCACGTCGTGGGCCGTGAGCACGTACCCTTCCGGGGTCCCTTCCGGGGCGAAGGGCGCGGCCATGACCAGGAAATCGCCGCCCAGGCCCCCGTCCGAGCCGGGCAGGTGGTACTCGGCCGAACGGCCGGGTTCGGCGGCCAGGTCGCGCAGGCCCAGGGCCAGGTCCGGGCCGAACACCTCGGCGCAGGGCCGGCCCACCACCTCCTTGGGATGCTGGCCCAGGCGGGCGGCCAGGGCCATGTTCAGGCGGCGCAGCCGGCCGTCCCGCCCCACGATGGCGATGGGTTCGCCCACCGCGTCGAAGGTGCGCTCCCACTCGTTCTTGGCCCGCTCGATGAGCGCCTGCACCGCCTTGCGCCGGGTCACGTCCTCGGCCGCGCCCTCCAGGAGCGAGACCTCGCCGCTGCCCCCGCCCACGGCGCGCACCGACAGGGAGAGCCAGACCTCCCGGCCGTCCAGGCACAAGGCCAGCACCTCGCGGTCGCCCACCCTGCCCTGCTCCCGGGCTTCGGCCGTGAGCCGGTCCCACTGGGCCGGGTCCTGGAACACCCCCTCCCGCCAGGCCTCGCGCAGGGCCTCGAAGCTCGGCGCGGCCAGCAGGTGCAGGAGGGCCGGGTTGGCCGAGAGCAGACCACCCCATGGCGTGCACTGGAAGATGCCCAGGGCGGCGTTCTCCACCATGTTGCGGTAGCGCCCTTCCGCCTCGCGCAGGCGCTGGGCGGACAGGGCCAGGGTGTGCCGCTCCCCGGCCCGGCGCAGGGCCGAGAGCGCGGCCGGGGCCAGCCGCCAGTCCTGGTGCAGGACCACGTCGTGCGCCCCGGCCTCGATGGCGGCCCGGGCCTCCTCCGGGTCCGGGGCGTCGGCCAGCAGCAGGAAGGGCAGGTCCGGGTCCGCGGCTTGGACCAGGGCCAGGGCGTCGCGCCAGGGCAGGCCCGGCAGCTCGGCCTGGGCCGCCACCAGGTCCCAGGGCTCCTCCAGGAGCGCCGTGGACAAAGCCATGGCCCCGGACACCAGGCCCAGGGCCACGCCCACGCCGGCGTCCTCCAGGGACCGGGCCAGGGCCGCGGCCAGGTCCTCGGACTCGGAGACCACCAGGAGGCCCACTACTGTACGTTGCGCGTCTGTCATGCGGAAACCGCCCGGCCCCAGTCTACCCGAGGCCGCGGCGCAAGGCTAGTTCGCACCGGGCGCTTCGGGCGCGAGCCGCACCACCCGGGCGTAGTCCAGGCCCAGGTCCGCGCGCAGCCTGGGCGCAGCCGCCTCGGCCGAATCGAAGTCCACGTAGGGACCGGCCGCCACCCGCAACCAATTTCCCTTGCCCGGCACCTCGCAGGCATAGACCAGGGCGTGCACGCCCTTGCGGCCGTACTCCGCGGCCAGGGCCTCGGCCCGCGCCCGCTCCGACTCCCGGAAGGAGGCCAGGTGCACGGCGTACTTCCGCTCGGGCCCCGGGGTCGTGTCGGCAGCCTGGGCGCTTGCGCCCGCGGCCAGGACAGCGGTCACCGCGGCTGCCTTGGCGCCCGACGCGTTCAGCGCCGGTTCGGCCAGGTCGGATTCCGCAAGCGAAGTCCGGACCACGGTCCCGGCCACCGCCCGCGCGCCAGGGGGAGCCGGCGTCTGGGGGATGGCCGGGACCGGGCCCGGGGGTTGGGGGGCAAGGGAATGGGGGGCGGCGAGGGTGAGGACGCCCTGGTCCAGGCGGGCCTGCTCCAGGTTGCGGTGGGCGCGCTCGTAGTAGGTGGGCGAGAGGTCCGTGGCTCGCTGGAACAGGATCGCGGCCTCGGCCGTCCGTCCCTGGCCGAGCAGGGCCAAACCCAGGTTGTTGTAGCCGCCGGCCTCGCCCGAGGCCCGGGTGAAGGCGGCCAGGGCGTCGTCCTCGCGGCCCGCGGCCACCAGGGCCAGGCCCAGGTTGTTGAACCCGCGCTGCACCGGGGCGCCGGCGCGCAGGGCCGCCACCAGGTGGTCCACCGCCTCGGCCGGCCGGCCCGCGGCCAGCAGTTCCAGGCCCAAGCCGTTCAGGGCCTCGGCGCAGTCCGCCTTGAGGGCCAGGGCGGCGCGGAATTCGGCCTCGGCCGCGGCATGCTCTCCGGCCCGGCTGGCCAGCACGCCCAGGAACACATGGGGCTCGGGCCGTCCGGGGTCCACGGCCAGGGCGCGATGGAAATAGTCAGTGGCCGCGGCCCGGCCGCCGGCCTCGAAGGCGGCCCGGCCGGCGGCCTCCAGGGCGGCAAGGTCATCGGGCCGCTGCTCGAGCACCGCGCCGAAGGCCTCCAGGGCCTCGCCGTGCATGCCCCGCGCCGCGTACAGGCGGCCCTGCTTGAAGCGGGCGGTATACTGCCCGGGGTCCTCGGCCAGGGCCTTGGCGTAGTGCATGAAGGCCGCCTCGCGCCGGCCCTGGGCCAGCAGTTCGTCACCCTGGCGCTCCAATTCCGCGGCAGAGGGGCGGGAGCCGGCGAGGTCCGGGGTGCGCAGGGCGCAGCCGCCGGCCAGGGGCGCGGCAAGGGCCAGGATAACTATGGTCGTGAGCAGTCTGGACATGGCGTTTTCCTCCTCGGCTTCGGGCTCCCCTACTTCGGCATCCCGGCCACCACGCGCATGAGGGAAATCACCGCGGGGCCGCCGATGACCACGAACAGGGCGGGAAAGATGAACAGGATGAGCGGCACCATGAGCTTGGCCGGCAACTTGGCCGCGGTCTCCTCGGCGCGCTGGAACCGCTTGACGCGCAGGGAATCGGAATAGACCCGCAGGGTCTGGGCCACGCTGGTGCCGAAGGCGTCGGCCTGGATGAGCAGGGTCACCAGGTTGTTCACGTCGTCCAGGCCCACCCGGTCGGCCATGGCCCGCAGGGCGTCGGCCCGGGCCTTGCCCGCGCGCAACTCCAGGTTGAGGAGCCCCAGCTCCTCGGCCACCACCGGACAGCCGGCCGCCAGCTCCCGGGCCACCCGCTGCAGGCCCTGGTCCAGGCCCATGCCCGCCTCCACGCAGACCGTGAGCAGGTCCAGGGCGTCGGCCAGGCCGTTGGCGAAGGCGGTGCGCCGAGCGCTTATGCGCTGGGAGAGCCAGACCCGGGGCAGGTGGAATCCGGCCAGGCCCAGCAGGCTGGCCCCCATGAGCACCAGCACCCCGGCCTTGCCCGCGGCCGCCCCGGCCAGGAGCGCGCACCCCGCGGGGGCCAGGGCCAGCAGGCAGCGAGCGCCCCAGAACAGGAGCACCGCCCGGGGCGAACGCAATCCGGCCTGGACCAGGGCCCGCCGGCTGGCCGAGAGCTCGGCGGCGTCGCCGGGCAGCACCCGCCGGCCCAGGGATTCGATGAGCCCCAGGAAGGAGCCCTGCCGCTCCCGGCCGGTTCCGGCCAGGGCCGCGGCCCGGGCGGCCACCGCGCCTGCCGTGCGGCGGGAACGCACCAGCCCGGCCAGGGCGGGCAGGCCCAGGAGCACGGCCAGGCCGGCCAACAGCGCGGCGATCCAGGGAAGAAGGGCTTGCGGCAACATGGGGTCCTCCTGAACCTTGGGCTACGACTCGGGGCCGTCCAGGGTATCGTGGCGCTCGCCGCCCACCGGCCAGGCCCCGGGACAGCCGTCCCACAGCCCGCGCCACACCTGGGTGGGCTTGGGCCGGGACAGCTCCTTGAGCGAGGCGGCGGCCCGGGCCAGGGCCTCGGCATTGGCGCGCAGGGTCTTCTGGAACTCGTGCGGCAGGGCTGTTTCGCGACGGCGGCCGCACACCAGGTCCACCAGGGCGGGCAGGCCCACGGCCAGGGCCAGGGCGGCCAGTCCGGCGGATATCCAGGGGAAGTACTCGGGGGTCGGCATGGGAGCCTCCTAGACCTTGATGGCCACCATCTTGCGGATGATGAGCACGCCCACGGTCATCATGCCCAGGGCCAGGGCCACCATGGCCCGGCCCAGGGGGTGTTCGGCCAAGAGGCCGAGGTAGTCGCGGTTCAGGGCGAAGATGGCCAGGGCCACCAGGAAAGGCAGGGCCAGCAGGATGCCCGCGGACAGCCGGCCCTCGGCCGAGAGCACCCGGACCTTGCCGTGCAGCTTGAACCGCTCCCGCACCAGGCGGGCGATGGTGCCCACGATCTCGGCCAGGTTGCCGCCGGTGTCGCGCTGGATGGCCACCGAAACCACGAAAAAGGTGAGGTCCGCCAGGTCGAAGCGCCGGGCCATGGCGGCCAGGGCGTCGTCCAGGTCCAGGCCCAGGTTGGTCTCCTCCACCACTGTGCGCAGCTCCGGGCCCAGGGGCGCGGGAAACTCGTCCGCGGCCAGGCGCAGGGCCCCGCCAAAGGCGTGCCCCGCGCGCAGGGCCCGGCCCACCAGGTCCAGGGCGTCGGGGAGCTGCCGCTCCAGGGCTGCGGCGCGCCGCTTCGCGGCCCGGCGCAGCAGGAACAGAGGCGCATAGCCGCCCACCGCGGCCAGGGGCAGGGCCCCGGTCCCGCCGGCCAGGAACAGGCCTGCGCCGGCCCCGGCCAGGGCGGTGAGCAGGCAGCGGCCGGCCAACCCGGCCGGGGTCTGGCTCCAACCCGCCCGGCGCAGGAGGATGTCCATGTCCCGGCCCAGGGACAGGCCCGGGAACCGGCTGCGCCGCGCCTCCCGCTCCAGGCCCTGGGCCTGCGGCCCCTTGGCCCGGGCCAGGCGCTCCCGCACCAGGCGGCGGCGGGCAGCAGCCACCGCGCCGCCGCGCAGAAAGCCCCACCCGGCCCCGAAGGCCAGCAGCGCGGCGAGTGCGGCATAGGCGAGGGGATGCATGGTTTCGCTCCTACACCGTAAAGACCCGGCCTGCGTCGAACAGGCCGCCGTCCAGGTTCACGCCCATGGCGGCCAGGCGCTCGGCGAACTTGGGCCGCACCCCGGCCGAACGGAACAGGCCGCGTACCTTGCCCTGCTCGTCCACCCCGGTCTGCTCGAAGCTGAAGATCTCCTGCATGGTGATGACCTCCCCTTCCATTCCGGTAATCTCCTGCAGGGACAGGAGCTTGCGGCTGCCGTCCCCGAGCCTGGCGATCTGCACCACCACCTCCAGGGCCGAGGCGATGTAGCGCTTGAGGGAGCGCGGCTCGATGGCCATGCCGGCCATGGCCACCATGGTCTCCAGGCGCAAGAGCGCGTCCCGGGCGGAGTTGGCGTGGATGGTGGTGAGTGAGCCGTCGTGGCCGGTGTTCATGGCCTGGAGCATGTCCAGGGCCTCGGGGCCGCGCACCTCGCCCACGATGATGCGGTCGGGCCGCATGCGCAGGCAGTTCTTGACCAGGTCGCGCTGGGTGACCTCTCCCCGGCCCTCGATGTTGGCCGGCCGGGTCTCCAGGCGCACCACATGGTCCTGCTTGAGCTGGAGTTCGGCCGCGTCCTCGATGGTCACGATGCGCTCGTGGGTGGGGATGAAGCGGGACAGGGCGTTGAGCATGGTGGTCTTGCCCGAGCCCGTGCCCCCGGAGATGAGCACGTTGAGCCGCGCCTTGACCACCCCGGCCAGGACCTGGCCGATTTCCGGGGTCAGGGCCTTGTAGTGCACCAGGTCCGCGATCTCCAGCTTGTCCTTGGAGAACTTGCGGATGGAGAGCGACGGCCCGTCCAGGGCCAGGGGCGGGATGATGGCGTTAACCCGCGAGCCGTCTGCCAGGCGGGCGTCCACCATGGGCGAGGACTCGTCCACCCGGCGGCCCACCCGGGTCACGATGCGGTCGATGATCTTGCGCAGGTGCTCGTCGTCGCGGAAGCGCACCGAGGCGCGGGAGAGCCGGCCGCGGCGCTCCACGTAAACCTGATCGAAGCGGTTCACCAGGATGTCGGCCACCGTGGGGTCGGCCAACAGCGGTTCCAGCGGCCCCAGGCCCAGCACCTCGTCCTGCACCTCGGCGTGCAGGCTCAGCCGCTCGGCCGCGTTGAGGGGCACGGCCGCGAACTCCTCGGCCAGGATGCGCTCGGCCAGGCGGGCGATCTCGCCGCGCAGCCGGTCCGCGGGCATGGACTCCAGGACGGTGAGGTCCATGGTCTCCACCAGCCGGTCGTGGATGCGGGTCTTGACCTCGTAGAAGGCCTGGCCCCGCGGCGCGGCGTCCGCTCCGGACCCGCCGGGCGAGGGGGCCGGCTGGGGCGGCGCGGCCGGACCCGGTTCCGGCCGCGCCGCCGGGGCCGGACCCGCAAGGCGGGCCGGGGGGATGGGCCGGGTCGGTCCCAGGCCGCGCAGCACGCGTTCGGCGGGCTTCATGGCGGACTCCGGGTCAGGCCGCGGCCGGGCGGCGGAAGAGGTGGAGGGGGGACCAGGACCGGGCCGGCCGGCCCGAGGCCGGGGCGGCGTGGCCCAGGCGTGCGGCCAGGCGCTGCAGGGACTGGGACAGCCGGGAGCGCGGCGCGGCCACGGACAGGGGCTTGCCAAGGTTGGCCGAGGCCAGGGCGGCCTCGTAGTCGTTGGGCAGCAGGAAGAAGGCCGGCCTGCCGGCGATCTCCTCGGCCTCGGACAGGGAAATCTCGGAACAGGACAGGTGGCGGTTGAACAGGACGCGGATGCGGCCGGCCAGGCCCTGGTCCAGGGCGGCGATGGTCTCCAGGGTGCGGCGCAGGCGGGCCAGGGCGGGCAGGGCAAGGGTGGCCACCACATAGGCCTCGTCTGCCCGGCGCAGCACGGCCAGGGAGGTCTCGTCCAGGCTGTTGCCCGCGTCGGCCACGGTGCAGGCGAAACCCTGGGCCGCGAAATCCAGGATGCTGGTGGCGGCCTCGGCCGTGGCCAGGGCTGCGGACTCCGGGTCCCCGGCCGCGGGCAGCACCGCCAGGCCTGACCCGTGCCGGGCCATGATGCCCGAGAGGTAGGACGGGTCCAGGCGGTCCAGGTTGCGCAGGGCCTCGCCCAGGTCGTAGTCCGGGGCCAGGTCCAGGAGCAGGGGCGCGTCGGGCAGCCCGGGGTGCAGCTCCAGGAGCGCAATGCCCTTGCCGGCTGCGCCAGCGGACAACTCGGCGGCCAGGTTCACGGCCAGGGTGGTGGTGCCCACCCCGCCCTTGCACCCGGCCAGGGCGATGATCCGGCCCCGCTCCCCCGCGCCGGGACTGGCCTCGGGCCGGGAACGGGGACAGCGAGCCAGAATACGGGCGCAGGCCGCGTCCAGCACCTCCAGGTCCAGGGGAAGGGGCAGCACCTCGCGCACCCCGGCCTGCATGGCGTCCACCAGGTCCAGGGGCTCCAGGGCCGGGGCCAGGACCAACACATCGCGGACCCCGGCGGTGGCCAGCAGCGCGGCCGCGGCCGCGTAGCCCGGGCCGGCGGCCTCCCGGTCCAGCACCACCAGGCCGGCCGGGCCGTTGCCGGCCGGAGCGGCCCAGTCCCGGGCAGCGAAGAATTCCTGGGCCGTGCGGCGCAGGGCGGCGTCGGCGAGCAGCAGGGTTACGGGCGTCTTGCGGTCCATGGTCTCCCCCTTTCCTTAACTGTCCGGGACCTAGCCCTCGCGGCTCGAATCCGCGATGAGCCGGGCAATGAAGGTCAGGCACTCGCCCGGCGCGCTCTGCGGCGAGCGGGCCAGGGTGTTGATGAAACGGGCCGTGATCTCGCCCTGCCCCTGGACGGATTCGATGAACACCGCGCCGAGCTGGTACACCCGCAGGGTGTTGCGGCCCGAGGTGGGCGGAAAGCGCGGGTCGTAGAAGGCCACGATGCCCACCCGCGGGCTGTTCAACGGGTCCGGGAAATCGCTGCCCGTGATGCTGGCCGCGGCGTCGTCCCAGGTGGCGAAGGGGTCCTGGGCCAGGAGCTCGCGCAGGCCCTGGTCCGTGGGGCCGACCATGTTGCCGGGCTCCAGGTAGAGCTCGTCGTCCAGTTCCACCAGGGCGGTGTTGGAGCCGGTGCACCCGGCGATGTTCTCCTTGTATTCCGCCGCGCCGGTGATGGGGTCGCCCTGGTTCACGGGTGGAAAGTCCACGGCGCTGTACTGGCCGGGCGCCACGGTGTCGTGGGGGTCGCCGTACTTGAGGGTGATCCGGGTTCCCACGTCCGCCTGGGAATAGCCGATGACCTCCACGGTGCCCATCTCGGCGCTATTGTTCACGTCCAGTTCGCCGTTCTGGTAGGCGTCGGAGCCCTCCGGGGCCGCGGAGTCGTCCCAGGCGAACTTGGTGGGCACGATGAAGGGCTTGACGCAGGAGCTGGTGCACACCGGGAACAGGCCGGCCCGGGCCGTGGCCGTGAGGTCCGCGGTCTCGCGGCCAAACACCCGGCCGAAGAACAACTCCACCGGGTTGCCGCGGTCCGCGGTGCGGGCGATGCGCACCTCCACCTGGTTGGCAGCGGCCTCGTCGGGCAGCCCGTCCAGCAGCAGGACCACGTCGGCCGTGGTCACCGCGACCCCGGGCTGGTCCGCTGCGGAAAGGTTCTTCAGGGCGTATTCCAGGGCCACCTGGCGCACCGCGGCGGGGTCCCCTCGCCAGGACAGGGAGGCGGCCGCGCCGGCCAGGGCCGCGGCGTCGGCCGCGTTCTGCAGGTCCGCGCGCTTGGCGCGCAGATGCCCCAGGTCCACGGCCAGGGCCGCAACCCCGGCCAGGACCACCAAGCACAGGGCGGCCATGATGCTCACCGCTCCCCGCTCGCCCGGACATGACTGCATGGTGCGCATGGGGAGCCTCCTCACAGGTGCCTGGCCACGGACACGGCCTCGACCTTGGCCAGGATGGGGATGAACCGGTCCAGGGGCAGCAGGGTGAGGTCGGACAGGTCGTACTCAACCCGGACCCCGACCTCGACGCCCAGGCTGTCCAACCCGGCCGGAGCGTCGACCAACACCGCGGCCCGGTCGGGATTCAGGCCCGCGGCGGCGATGGCGGCCATTGCCGCCGGAACCGCCGCATCGCCCCGGGCCGCGCGCATGGCGCCCTCGTGGGCGGCCACGGCCACCACCCGGCGCGCCGCGAGGTAGCTGGAGAAATTCAGCACCCCCGCGGCCAGGGGGAGCAGGACCAGGGTCACCAGCAGGGCGAACTCCACGGCCACGGTACCCCGCTCCGCCTGCCGCCCTGCCGCCCTTAGGCCCGTATGGTTCCGGTTCTCGCGCATGGCCGCCCCTAGGGTTCGCACACCATCTCGGCGGTGGCGGAGATGTCCCGCAGGGCCGCCGCGCCGGGAATGAAGCCGGGAAGCACCAGGTAGTCCATGCGGGCCTGCACGGTGACGTCCACGGGCTGGCCCGGGGTGCGGGTTCCCACGATGACCCGCACGTTCTCCAGGGACCGGGCCTGGGCCTCCAGCTCCGCCAGCACCACGTCAGCCACCTGCTGGTCCATGGGCTCGTGCAGCACGGCCAGGCGCGCTCCGCGGGCCGCGGCGTCGGCCGCCGCCCCGCGCAGCCACAGCACCCGCCCGAAATCCACGCTGGCCACCAGCAGCAGGACGAAGACCGGCATGAGCATGGCCGTCTCCAGGATGACCGCGCCCCGCTGCGCGCTCCGGGCAACAGTGGTGCTCACTTCTTCCCCCCGCCCAGGATGGCGGAAAAGAGGTCCGTGCCGCCCTCCTTCTTCTCGGGCGTAAAGCTGTCGCGGTAGCCCTTGAGCACGGTCTGGCCCGCCGGGCCGTCCAGGCCGGCCACCGGCTCCACGCCCCCGGCCTCGGGGTTGAGGTACTGGGCGGCCATGGCTCGGCGCACGCTCTGGCCCATGGGCCGGGGCGGCTCCTGCGAGGCGCAGCCGGCCAGCAGGCAGAGGACCACGGGAAGCAGGAACAGGCGGCTGAACATTCCCCGGATCATGGCGTGGCCTCCCTGGGCAGCATGTGCCCGAATTCGCCCTCCAGCCCGGCCTCCCGGTCCGCGGGAACCCGCGGGGCCGGGGCCATGCCCGCCGGAACCTCGCCCGAGAGCCGGCCGTTCAGGAAGAAGTCCAGCTCCTCGGGGTCGGCATAGCCGTCGGTGGGCAGGGGCAGGTCGCCGGCCGCCACGGGCCGGGCCAGGTGGGGGGTGACGATGATGATGAGTTCGCTCTCGTTCTTCTGGAATTCCTTGGAGCTGAACAGGCTCCCCAGGATGGGCACGTCGCCCAGCCCGGGTATCCGGTCCACGGTGTTGCGCACGTTGTCGCGGAACAGGCCGGCGATGGCGAAGCTCTGGCCGTCGCCCAACTCCACGGTGGTGGAGGCCTTGCGGGAGTTGAGGCCGGGGATCACGAAGCCGGAGATGGTGGCCGCGCTGGAGTAGTCCAGCTCCGAGACCTCGGGGGCCACGTCCAGGCTGATGGTGGTGGGGCCGATGACCCGGGGGGTGAAGTTCAGGCTCACCCCGAACTTCTTGTACTCCACGGCCACTGTGCCCAGGCCCTGGGGCACGGGCACCGGGATCTCGCCGCCGGCCAGGAACTCGGCGCTGCGGCCGGACACACACATGAGGTTGGGCTCGGCCAGGATCTTGATGAGCCCATCCTCCTTGAGCGCGTCCACGAAGCCGGTGTAGATGCCCTTGCCGCTGTGGAAGCGGAACATGCCGTTCACGCTCTGGGAGGGCTCCATGCCGGTGGGCGCGCTGAAGGAGTCGCTGCCCTGGATCTTGAAGGGATAGATGTCCAGCGGCCCCTGGTTGTTGAGCTTCACCAGGTTGTTCAGGAAGGAGTACACGAAGTCCCCGCCCAGGAAGTAGCTGAAGTTCACCCCCAGCCGCTTGAGCGCGGTGCGGGTCATCTCCGCCACCTTGACCTCCAGGAGCACCTGCTGCACCCCGGCCACCTGGAGCAGGTTCACCACCTTGTCCCCGGCGTAGCTCTTGGCCACGGCCAGGGCGGTGTCCTGGCTGGCGATGCTGGACACCGCGCCGGTCAGGGCGATGGAGCCGTGCATGGCGCTCACGCCCAGCCCGTGCTCGCCGGGCAGCACCCGGTGCATGGCCTCCTTGACCCGGGCCACGTCGGGCGCGACCTCCAGGTCGTAGATCCCGGCCACCCGGTCGGCCCGGTTCCACAGGGTCAGGGTGGTGGCCCCGGGGGCCTGGCCCGCCAGGTAGACCTGGGTGGGCGAAAGCAGCACCAGGGAGGCCACCTTGGGCTCGGCCACCGAGACCCGGGCCACCGGGCCGGGCAGCTCCAGCACCAGGGACCGGCCCACGGCCAGGTCCAGGCGCTCGGCCTGGCGCACGGCCTCGCCGGCGCGCGCCGGGAGGGCGGCCAGGAGCATCAGACACAGGATGGCGAGCGCGCGGTTCACGACTGCCCTCCCCGGCGCACGGCAAAGCTGTGCACCGTGGTCTCGGCCCCGCGGATGACCTCCACCTTGATCCGGGGGGCCTGGCGGCCTGCCGAGCCGGAGCCCCGTCCGGCCACGCCCAGGGCAGAGGCGATGCCCGTGCCCGGGGTGGCGGCGGTGGCGTTGTCCGCGGGATTGCGCAGGGCGAAATTCAGGGTGCCCTTGGTGGCGGCCAGGGCCAGCTTCTCGCCCTCGGCCGGGGTCAGCTCCAGGGTGTACACGTCCACCGACGAGACCTTGCCGTCCTCGCCGGACTCCTCGCTGGTCTCCACGCCCGCGGCCAGGACCAGGACGTTGGCCAGCACGGTGCGGGTCATGACCTTGCCGGGAAGCTGGTCGTCCTCGATGGTGGCCACCACGTCCACCCGGTTGCCCGGGCGGATGAAGCCGGACAGGCCCAGGACCTTGTTGCCCTTGACCGCGATGGCCCGCTTGCCCTGGGCCACCAGGGCCGAGACCCCGCCGGCCGTGATGTCTTCCGGGGCCAGCCGGCCCGCGGACAGGGGCTCCCGGGCCGCAGCCGGGGTGAGCAGCACCCGGCCCACCAAGCCGGAGGCGTTGGTGAAATAGGTGGCGGGCAGGCCCTCGGCGCGCAGGGAGACCACGGCGAGGTCCTTGGTTCCCAGGGTGTGCCCCCGGGGCAGGTCCTGGGCCGCGGCCAGGACCTTCACCTCGGCCGCGGGCCGCACCGGAGCCTGGGCCGCGCGGCTCAGGTGGAAGGCCACCACCCCGGCCAGCAGCGCCAGGGTGCAGGCCACTCCGAGCTGGATCATCCACTTGGCGTTGCCCATGGCGACTCCCCTCGCGCTCAGGCGAAAACCCAGGCGCGCGCCTGGGAAAGATACACGTACAGGCAGGTTCCGGCGGCGATGGCCAGGCCGTAGCACAGCCGGGGCAGGGCCGCGGCGGGCGCGGGCGCAACGTAGGCCAGGCCGGCCCCGCCGCGCAGGGCCAGTGCCGCCCCGGCCAGGCCGGCCAGGGCGCGGCGCAGGGCCGCGCGGCCCGCCGGGCGCAGCAGGAGCACGGCCAGGGCGTAGGCCCCGCCGAACAGGCTGGTGAACAGGAAGGACCACAGCACGCCCGCCGGCCCCAGGGCCGCGCCTACCGCGGCCATGAGCTTCACGTCCCCGGCGCCCATGACTCCCAGGGCATACGCCGGAAGCATGAGCGCAAGTCCCAGGCCCAGGCCGGCCAGGCCCAAAAGCAGGCCGCCCTCTCCGGATATCCCGGAAAGGGCCAGGCGCAGGAGCAGGAAGCCCAGGCAGGCGGTCAGGGTCAGGAGGTTGGGGATGCGGCGGGAGCGGAGATCGCTGACCACGGCCACGGCCAGAACCGCTGCGAGCGCGATGGCGACGGCATGGTGCATGATCTCCCCCTTGCTGTTCGCCGATTCCTCCTGCCCTGGCTCCCCGGGGCGGGGCCGGTCGGCCCCCCGGCGCGACCGGCCCCACTGCCTCTGGGGGATCCTCCAGGAGCTGGAGGCTTCGGCCAGTTTCCCCTTACGGGGTGGTGCCGCCGGTGGCGCCGGCCATGGAGGTGGAAATGCTGGTGAACGTGGTTGACACGCTCTGGCCCAGGGTGGTCACGGCGGCAATGATCACGCCGGCGATGAGGGCGGCGATGAGGCCGTACTCGAGGGCCGTGGCGCCTTCGTCGTCGCGCAGGAAATTGATGATGCGGTGCATGGTGTCTCTCCTCTCCAGTGGTTGGTGACGGTTGGTTTCCCTTGTGGCTGTCGCAGCCGATGCCCCCATTCAGCAACGGCTGTGCCAAAGGCCGCGCGGACCGGGTATTTTCCGACTGATTGCCCATGATTCCAGGTCGTTGTCCTCCGCAATCCCAGCCTGCCCCACCACCTGCCCACCACCTGCCCCAGGGCGTAATCCATTTTTATTGAATCTGATTTCCCGGCCTCTTCGGCATCTCCTCGAAATACCACGTCATATTTTATGAACCCTGCTCCCGCAGAAGTGCCCGAAGATTCATTTTTAGTGAACATCCGTGGCAACTCGCCTGACTCCACCCGGGTGGCTGACGAAACGTGAAATTAATTCTCAATCAATTCCAATATGTTGCCGAGCAAACTTTTTTCAAGGCCGGGTGCGGGTCGGCTGGGCACGGCCCTTGCTCATATCCCTAGCGAGGACACGAGAGGACCCCACCATGCGCACCAGAACCACCCGATCCGACCCCAGGCGCTCCCAGCGCGGCATGGCCGCGGTGGAGCTGGCCCTGGTGCTGCCGCTTCTGGCCTCCATCCTCTTCTTCCTGGTGGAGGGGGCCGGGGCGCTCAAGGCGTCCATGGTCCTGTCCGAGGCCAGCCGGGAGGCCGCCCGCCTGGTGCTGCGCACCGGCGACGCCTCCCAGGCCGCCTCCCTGGTGGCGGCCCTCACCGAGCGCCTGTCCGGGACCTCGCCCGAAACCAGCGTGAGCGTGGACAGCGCCGCGCACACCGTCACCGTTCACGTGGAGTACGCCTATGCGCCGGTCATCACCGACAATCCGCTCATCGCGGCCCTGCCCGACGGCCAGCTCACCCTGCGCTCGCGCACGGTCATGCCCCTGCCGTAGCCGCGGCTCCGTGCCCATCCTGGTGGCGGTGCTCCTGCCGGTGATCCTGGGCATGGCCGGCCTGGCCGTGGACGCGGGCAACCTCTACCTGGCCCACTCCCGGCTGCAGGCCGCGGTGGACGCCGGGGCCCTGGCCGGCAGCCTGGAGCTGCCCTACGACCCCGATGTGAGCAACGGCCGGGTGACGGCCGCGGCCACGGCCATGGTCCAGGACAACTTCGCGGACGCGGAAATGGACGGGGTGAGCGCGGGCACCGAGGTGCGCAGCGTCATCGTCACGGCCCACGCCGACGTGCCCCTGGTGCTCATGCAGGTGCTGGGCATCGCCTCGGGCCGAGTGGAGGCCAGGGCCTCGGCCGGGTTCAACAACCTGGAGGTGGTGTTGGTCATCGACAACACCGGCAGCATGAAGGGCACGCCCATCGACCAGGCCAACCTGGCGGCCGAGAACCTGGTGAACCTGCTCATCCCCGAGGGCGCGCTGGCCGCCATCAAGGTGGGGCTGGTGCCCTTCCGCGGCATGGTGCGCATCGGGGTGAACGACGAGGGCCTGGCCCAGGGCTGCCGCAACGCCGACGGCTCCCTGAACAACGGGCTGCGCTCCGAATACCTGGCAGCCCAGTACCGCTATCCCGTGGGCTCGCGCCTGCAGGTGTCCTCGGACACCTGCCCGGTGATCCCGCCCATCCTGCCCCTGTCCGACGACCGGGACGCCATCGTGACCGCCATCGACAGCCAGAACGCCCTGGGCTCGGGCTCGGGCACGGCCATCGGCGAGGGACTCAAGTGGGCGCGGAACGTGCTCTCGCCCGAGGCCCCGTTCACCCAGGGCTCGGCTGACGACGACATGCGCAAGATCATCATCCTGCTCACCGACGGCGACACCGAGGACGGCACCTGCGGCGGGAGCTACGCCACCTACTACACGCCCAACAACTACTGGACCAACGCCTACTACGGCATGTTCGACATGGAGACCCACTGCAAGGACGGCGGGGGCATGAACCAGGCCCTGCTGGACCAGGCGGCCGCGGCCAAGGCCGAGGGCATCGAGATCTTCACCATCCGCTACGGGTACTCGGACAGCACGGACGTGGCGCTCATGAAGGCCGCGGCCTCGTCCAAGGCCGGCACCGACGACCACTACTTCAACGCGCCCTCCCCCTACGACCTGGACAACATCTTCCGGCTCATCGGCCGGCAGCTGGGCTGGCGGCTGCTGGGCTAGGAGGAGGCATGGACATGCGCGCCGACACCCGGTCCCAACGCGGAGCAGCGGCCCTGGAGGCGGCCCTGGTGCTGCCCGTGCTGCTCATGCTGGTGGTGGGGACCATGGAGACGGCCTCGCTGCTGCGGGTCTGGCTGGCGGTGCAGAAGGCGTCCCAGGCCGGGGCGCGCACCGCGGCCACGGGCCAGGGCGAGGAGACCGGCGACCGGCTGGCCCGCATCGAGGCGGCGGCCGAGCACTTCCTGGCCGACCTGCCCGGCGGCGCGGCCCAGGTGGCGGTTCGCTCCTGGCCGGACGCCACCATGTCCGGCGCGGCCCGGGAGGGCGACCCGGGCGAACCCTGCGAGGCCGTGGAGGTGGAGGTGACCGCGACCTGGATGGCCGCCACCCCGCTCATGGCCGCCCTGCTCCCGGCCGAACTGCCCCTGTCCGGCGCGGACCGCAAGATCAACGAACCCTGGCGGCCCTGCCAGTCCAGCCCCTGAGGAGGGAGCCACCATGACCAAGCCGCCCAGCCGCACCTTCCTGGACCTGCCACGGCCCACGGCCCGGGGAACCCCCGGCCGCCGGGCCGGCCTGCTCTCCCGGCTGTCCCTGTTCCTGCCCTGGGACACCACCGCCCACCGCCTGGGCTCATCCATCGACGCCGCGCCACGGGAACCCTTCATCACCGCCCGAGAACTCTTCCTGTCCGTGCTGATCCTGGGGATGCTGGCGGCCTGGGTGCTGGAGTTCGCACCCATGCTGCACGCGGTGCACGCGGTGCGCAGCGCGGCCACGGTGGCCGCCACCATGGCTGCCGGCGGCTCCGCCGGAGCCAGCAACACCGCTCGGACCTGGATGGAGAATTTGCCAGGCACCGGCAACAGCCGGCTCGTTATCCGCCGCTTTGCCGGCGCAGGCGGCTCGGGCGGCCGGGTGGAGGTGGCCACCAGCCTGGACTACTACCCCAGCACCCCCCTCATCCGCGCCTTCCTGCCCCGGGTCATCCACCTGGAGGCAAAGGAAGAGCGGGACATGGAGCGGTGAGGGCTAATTCCCGCCGTCCGGAGCCTCGGCCCCGATTCCGCAAATCCCGTGTTTCTTGAGCTTGTTCCACAAGTTCGTGGGTGACAGCCCCAGCAGCTTGGCCGCCTCGGTCTGGCGGCCGTCGGCTTTCTTGAGGGCGTCGAGGATGAGGCCCCTCTCCACCTGGGTGAGGGTATCCTTGAGGCTGGCCCGGCCGGCCTCCACCTGCACCGGAACCAGGTGCAGGTCCCGGCCCAGGGCGCGCGTGACGGCCTCGGCCGGGATGACCGACCCCTCGCTCACGATGGCTGCGCGCTCCACCACGTTGGCCAACTGGCGCACGTTGCCCGGCCACTCGTGGTCCAGCAGCGCCTGCATGGCCTCGGCCGAGAACCCGGTGAGCCCGGTGCCCAGCCGGGCGTTGACCCGGTGCAGGAAGTGCGCGGCCAGAAGTGGGATGTCCTCCCGCCGCTCGGCCAGCCGGGGCAGGTGGATGGCGGCAATGTTGAGCCGGTAGTACAGGTCCTCGCGGAACTTCTTTTCCGCCACCTGGCCTTCCAGGTCCTGGTTGGTGGCGGCCACGATGCGCACGTCCACGTCGCGCACCGCGTTGCCGCCCAGCCGCTCCACCTGCTTCTGCTCCACCGCGCGCAGCAGCTTGGGCTGCAGGGACAGCGGCATGTCGCCGATCTCGTCCAGGAAGAGCGTGCCGCCCTGGGCCTGCTCGAACTTGCCCGGCCGCGCGGCCAGCGCGCCGGTGAAAGCCCCCTTCTCGTGGCCGAAGAGTTCGCTCTCCAAGAGGTTCTCGGGGATGGCCGCGCAGTTGATGGTGACCATGGGGCCGCTGGCGCGCGGGCTCAGGGCGTGCAGGGTGCGGGCCATGAGCTCCTTGCCCGTGCCCGAGGGGCCGGTGATGAGCACCGTGGTGTCCAGGCCCGCGATGCGGCCGGCCAGGTGCACGATGGAGCGCATGACCACGCTCTGGCCTATGATCTGGGCGGCCGGCCCCTCCGGGTCCAGGCTGCGCCTCAGGCTGAGCACCTCCTCCTGGAGCCGGCGGCGCTCCATGGCCCGGCGCAGCACCACTTCCATCTCGGCCAGGCTGAAGGGCTTGGGGAAGAAGTCGTAGGCCCCGCGCCGCACCGCCTCCACCGCGGTGTCGCGCTCGGAAAAGGCGGTCATGACCAGGATGTCCGCGCCGCGGCCCAGTTCCTTGAGCCGGGGCACGGCCTCCACCCCGGACATGCCGGGCAGGCGCACGTCGGTGAGGATGAGGTCGAACACCTCCCGGCCCAGGATGTCCAGCCCGGCCTCGGCCGAGCCGGCCTCCACCAGCTCGAAACCCCGGGAGCCCAGGGCCTCCACCAGCATGGCCCGGAAAGCCGGGTCGTCCTCGATGAGCAGGATGCGGCCGTGCATGGGGCCACTCTACCACCTGCCGCCCTGAAAGGACAACTCGCCGGGCCCCAGCCCCCATGGGATGCGGCCGGAAAAATGCCTTGAGTCCACGCCCAAAAAATGAAACACAAACCCCGCCGTCCGGCGTCCTCTCCGCCGCATTCCCACAGCAGCCTGCAAGGAGACCCCATGCCCACCCGCAAAGAGCTTGCCAACGCCATCCGCGCCCTGGCCATGGACGCCGTGCAGAAGGCCAACTCCGGCCACCCCGGCGCGCCCCTGGGCATGGCCGACTTCACCGAGGTCCTGTACAACGACTTCGTGAAGCACAACCCGGCCAACCCGGCCTGGCCGGACCGCGACCGGGTGGTGCTGTCCAACGGCCACGCCTCCATGCTGCTCTATGCGGTGCTGCACCTCACGGGCTACGACCTGTCCATCGAGGACATCAAGAATTTCCGCCAGTTGGGAGCGCGCACCCCGGGCCACCCGGAACTGGGCCAGACCCCGGGCGTGGAGACCACCTCCGGCCCCCTGGGCCAGGGCATCGCCTGCGCCGTGGGACTGGCCCTGGCCGAGCGCACCCTGGCCGCCCGGTTCAACCGGCCCGGCTTCCCGGTGGTGGACCACACCACCTGGGTGCTGCTGGGCGACGGCTGCCTCATGGAGGGCGTGTCCCACGAGGCCTGCTCCCTGGCCGGCACCCAGAAGCTGGGCAAGCTCATCGCCCTGTACGACGACAACGGCATTTCCATCGACGGCTGCGTGGACGGCTGGTTCCGGGATGACACCCCGGCGCGCTTTACAGCCTACGGCTGGCACGTGGTGGCCGGCGTGGACGGCCACGACCCCGCGGCCGTGCAGAAAGCCATTGCCGAGGCCAAGGCCGAGACCGGAAAGCCCAGCCTCGTCTGCCTCAAGACCGTCATCGGCTTCGGCGCGCCCGGGGTCTGCGGCACCTCCAAGTGCCACGGTTCGCCCCTGGGCGAGGAGCAGATCGCCTGCGCCCGCAAGGAGCTTGGTTGGGACTACCCGCCCTTCTCCGTGCCGGCCGAGATCTACGCGGGCTGGGACGCCCGGCCCAAGGGCGCGGCGGCCGAAGGGGCATGGAGCGACCTGTTCGCGGCCTACTCCACGGTTCATCCCGAGCTGGCCGCGGAGTTCCGCCGCCGGGTGTCGGGCGAACTGCCCACCGGCTTCGCCGCCGCTTCCGCGGATCTCACCACAGCCATGGCCAAGGCCGACCCCATGGCCACCCGCAAGGCCTCGGGCACGTGCCTGGCCGCGCTGGGCCCGGGCTTGCCCGAGCTGGTGGGCGGCTCCGCGGACCTGGCCGGGTCCAACCTCACCAAGCGGCCCGATTCGGTGGTCATCGAGGCCGCCACGCCGGACGGCAACTACCTGAACTACGGGGTGCGCGAGTTCGCCATGGGCTGCCTCATGAACGGCCTGGCCCTGCACGGCGGGTTCATCCCCTACGGCGGCACCTTCCTGGTGTTCGCGGACTACATGCGCAGCGCCATGCGCATGGCCGCGCTCATGGGCCTCAAGGTGGCCTACGTGCTCACCCACGACTCCATCGGCGTGGGCGAGGACGGCCCCACCCACCAGCCCATCGAGCACACCGCCTCCCTGCGCCTCATCCCCAACCTGTCCGTGTGGCGGCCGGCGGACGCGGCCGAGACCGCCGCGGCCTGGACCGCGGCCCTGACCCGGGAGGAAGGCCCCACCGCCCTGATCCTCTCCCGCCAGACCCTGCCGCCCCAGCCCCGCGACGCGGCGGCCACGGCGGACATGGCCCGCGGCGGCTACGTGCTGGCCGACTGCGTGGGCGAACCCCAGGCCATCCTCCTGGCCACCGGCTCGGAAGTGGCCCTGGCCATGGACGCGGCCAAGCTTCTGGCTGGCCAGGGCATTCCGATGCGGGTGGTTTCCCTGCCCTGCCTGGACCTGTTCCTGGCCCAGCCCGCAGAATACCGCGACGCGGTTCTGCCCCCGGCCGTCACCGCCCGGGTGGCGGTGGAGGCCGGCGTCACCGCGGGCTGGTGGCGGCTGGTGGGTTCCGGGGGCGCGGTGGTGGGCCTGGACCGCTTCGGCGAGTCCGCGCCGGGCAAGGTGCTCTTCGCCCACTTCGGGTTCACCCCCGAGGCCGTGGCCCAGGCCGTGCTCGACACCCTCGGCAGCCGCTGTGAATAGTTCGAGATTTTATTTAACGTATTCATTTTACTTAATAATATATCATATTTTTTTGCTGGGTCTTGCTTTTTCCGAAAAGCGGGTGTAGGCCATACCATCTTCGCGCGCAGCAGACTCGGGGGAGGCCTCTGCGCGACGCCGTGGAGGGGAAGCATGACCTTGAAGCCGCTCAGTGAAAAAGAACGGGAAAGCCTGGCCCAGATCATCAACCTTCTGACCAAGAACCAGAGCCAGTCCGCCACACCTGCGGACAAGGCGACCCAGGCCAACCGCCAGCTCAAGAACGCCACGCGTTCGATCTAGCCGGCGTTCTCCGCCTTCCGGCATCGCCGGCAAGGTTCCCATCCCGTTCCCGGGGTGTCCTGGTTTTTCGTCCCTCGCCCTAGTCGTCCTTGACACCGGCACCTTGCCGGCTATCCTGAGGCCGACCAAGGAGCCGACCATGCCCATGTACCAATACCGCTGCCAATACTGCGGCATCCCTTTCGAGGAGCTGGTGTCCATCTCCGGCCCCAACCCTCCCTGCCCGCGCTGCGGCTGTCCGCACACCATGAAGCTCATGTCCGCCTGCCTGTCCAAGACCGGCGGGCCGGACCCGGTGAAGCGCCTCCAGTCCCAACGCGCCGCCCGCCGCAACGGCGACCCCGTGGGTGGCTCGGGCAAGGGCGGGGCGTAGCGGCCGGCCATCCCAGGCGAAAGCCAAAACGAAGACGGGCGATTCGTGAATCGCCCCTACGGAAGAGCGCCCTGCCTGACTCGCGGGGCGCTCTCCTCTTGTGTAGGGGCGATTCACGAATCGCCCTGTCTTTCTCGCAGGCGTGCGAGGCTACACCCAGTCGTCGCCCTCTTCGATGGGGGTGAAGCCGCGGCGCATGGTGTTCTCGGTGACCGTGACCGGGTCCATGAACTGGAGCAGGTAGTCCGGGCCGCCGGCCTTGGAGCCGATGCCCGAGAGCTTGTACCCGCCGAAGGGGTGGCGCTCCACCAGCGCGCCCACGCTGTTGCGGTTGAGGTAGAGGTTGCCGCACTCGAACTCGCGGCGGGCCTGTTCCAGGTGGCCGGGCGAGCGGGAGTACACCGCGCCGGTGAGGGCGAACCGGGTGGAGTTGGCGAAGGCGATGGCCTGGTCGAAGTTCGTGGCCCGCATGACCGCCAGCACCGGGCCGAAGATCTCCTCCTGGGCTATGCGGTGCTCCGGGGTGATGCCTTCCACGATGGTGAGCGGCGCCCAGCAGGAGTCGTCCTCGCAGTGGGCGGGCATCTTCTTGAGCAGGATGTTCCCTTCCTGGCCGGCCAGTTCCACGTAGTTCATGATGCTCTTCTTGGCCGCCTTGTCCACCACCGGGCCCATGGCGTTGGCCGGGTCCTCGGCCGGGCCCAGCTTGAGGGAGTCGGCCGCGGCCACCAGCCGGCGCACGAAGGTGTCGTAGATGGCGTCGAGCACGATGACCCGGGAACAGGCCGAGCACTTCTGGCCCTGGAACCCGAAGGCCGAGTACAGGACCCCGGCCACGGCCTCGTCCAGTTCCGCGTCGTCGTCCACGATGATGGCGTTCTTGCCGCCCATCTCGGCCACCACCTTCTTCACGTGGTCCTGGCCGGGCGCGGGCTCGGCAGCGGTCTTGATGATGCGCAGGCCGGTCTCCACCGAGCCGGTGAAGGCGATGACCGCTATGTCCTTGTGCCCCACCAGGGCGTCGCCCATGACCGAGCCGCGGCCCGGCAGGTAGGTGAACACGCCCTCGGGCAGGCCGGCTTCGCGGAAGAGTTCGGCCAGGCCCCACCCCACCCGCGAGGCCAGGCCCGAGGGCTTGTAGAGCACGCAGTTGCCGGTGGCGATGGCCGCCGCCGCCATGCCGCAGGAGATGGCCAGGGGGAAGTTCCAGGGCGCGATGACCGCGGCCAGGCCCTTGGGCCGGTAGCGGTAGTGGGACAGCTCGCCCGGGGCGCGGCCCATGCGGCGCGGCGCGCCCAGGCGCAGCATCTCGCGGCCGTAGTACTCCAGGAAGTCGATGGCCTCGCCCACGTCGGCGTGGGCCTGGTCCCACTGCTTGCCCACCTCCACGACCTGCCAGGCGGCCAGCTCGTAGATGCGGGCTCGGGCCAGGTCAGCGGCCTTGAACAGCACGTTTGCCCGCTGGTCAACCGGGGTGTTGCGCCAGGCCGGGAACGCGGCCTTGGCCGCGGCGATGGCGGCCTCCACCTCGGGGATGCCGGCCTGGTGCGCGCGGGCCACGACCTCGGTGGTGCGGGCCGGGTTGTAGGAGTCCAGCACGTCGCCGGTGCGCACCTCTTTCCCGCCGATGAGCAGGGGCAGTTCCTGGCCCAGCTTGGCCCGGACTTCGGCCAGGGCCGCGGGGAAGGCGGCGCGGACCTCGGGGAAGGTGAAGTCCGCCGGGGCCTCGTTGGCGAAGGGAGCCGCCCCGGCGGGCGCGGGCCTGGCCGCCGGAGCCTCGCGCCTGGCGCGCTCGGCCGCGTCCTGGGGGTCCTCCAGCAGCCGGGCCATGTCCGCCTCGCCGGCGAACGACTGGCGCAGGAAGCTCTCGTTGGCGGTGTTCTCCAGCAGGCGGCGCACCAGGTAGGCCATGCCCGGGATGAGCTGGCCGTAGGGGCAGTAGAGCCGCACCCGGCCGGCCACGTTCTTGAGCCCCTTGCGCACGGGCTCGGCCATGCCGTAGAGCACCTGGAACTCGTAGCGGTCCTCGGGCACGCCCAGGGCGCGGGCGATCTCCATGACCGCGGCGATGGTGCGCACGTTGTGCGAGCCGCAGGCCAGGCGGACCATGTCGTGGTTCTCCAGCAGGAAGGCGGCCACGCGCTCGTAGCAGGCGTCGGTCTCGGGCTTGTGGGTCCAGACGGGCACGGGCCAGCCGTTCTGCTTGGCGCGCACGGTCTCGTAGTCCCAGTACGCGCCCTTGACCAGCCGGATGGCGACGGGAAGCTTTTCCGAGCGCGCCCAGTGCACCAGTTCCCTGGCGTCCTGCTCCGTGGACCTGAGGTAGGCCTGGAGCACCACGGCCAGGTGCGGCCAGTCGCGCAGTTCGGGGCAGGAGCGCAGGCGCTTGTACAGCTCCAGGGTTATCTCCTTGTAGTCCAGGGACTCCATGTCGATGCAGGCCATGCCGCCCAGGTCGCGGACCTTGGCCAGCACCTGGATGAGCCGTTTGGCTATACCGTCCACCGAGCCCGCCAGGTCGCGGGCCTTGAGCTGGGAACAGAAGGCCGTGGGCTTGACCGAGAGGTTGAGCATGGGCTCGCAGCCCCAGTCCAGGCGGCCGGCGGAGCCGTTGCCCAGGGCGCTCCACGCGGCCTGGGCCTGGCCCAGCCCGTCCAGGAGCTCCAGGTGCTCCACCAGGCGGGCGTCGGCCTCGGCCTCGCTCACCGTGGCCTCGCCCAGCACGTCGATGGTGAAGGCGAAGCCGTCCTTGCGCAGCTTCTCGATGTTCTTCACCGCTTCGGACGCGGTCTCGCCCACGATGAACTGGCGGCCCATGGACTCGATGTTGGAGCGGATGCCCTTGGCCATGAGCCCGGTTCCCAGCTTGCCGGCCAGGCCCGCGGCCTTGAGGCCCGCGGCCATGACCGGGGGCAGGCCGCCGCCCTCGGCGGCGAAGTATTCCTCGATGTGCCGGGTGAGCGACTCGGTGGTGGCCAGGGTGGGCATCACGTCCACGAAGCGGAAGAGCTTCACCTTGAAGTCCTCGTGCTGCATGGCCCAGTCCATGACCTTGCCGCTCCACCACCCCTTGTTGAAGATGGACGGGGCCTCGCCGCGGATGCTGGCGAAGAATTCCCGGCCGCGGGCCTGGATTTTTGGGTCGAGGCGCTTGAGATCCATACGCTACTCCTTGGAGTCGCCGGCTTCGGCCTGTGCAATGGGCAGGCCCAGGGTTTCCTTGACCGTGGTGAGCACGATGGTGGTGCGGGTGTCGCGCACCTGGGAGATGCGGCCGAAGCGCTTGAGCAGGCGGGAGAGGTGCTCGGTGTCCGCCACCCGCACCTTGAGCAGGTAGCAGTCCTGGCCGGCGGTGTGGTGCACCTCCAGCACCTCGGGGATGTCTGCCAGATCCTGGCCGGACTCCACCGAGCCCACGGGCTCCTCGGTGCGCACGAAGGTGAAGCAGGTGAGCCCCAGGTCCAGGGCCTTGGGATTCACCCGGGCGTGGTAGCCCAGGATGACCCCCCGTTTTTCCAGCTTGCGGATGCGCTCCAGCACGGCCGAGGGGGCCATGCCGATGCGCCGGGCGATCTCCGCGTTGGGGATTCGGGCATCGGCCTGGAGCATGTCCAGGATCCGCAGGTCCACAGCATCGAATTCGGATTTACCGTTCATGGACAGAGTAAAATTCGTTTTTTATGGCAATGTCAAGAACGATGTTCTTATTCAAAGCCTAAACAACGACCCCGCCTTAGGGGCGGGGTCGGGAAGCCGGGGTCAGGAAGGGAGGGGCGGCTAGTGGCCTGCGCCGGACGGCGGCGCGCCGATGGGGGGCCGGCGCATGATCCAGATGAAGAACATGAGGCCCACGAAGATGCAGCCCTGGATGAAGAAGGCGTCGTCGTAGGCCAGGGCTGCGGCCTGGCGGTTGAGTTCCTGGTAGATGGTTGCCAGGGCCATGCCGGTGGCGTCCGCGAACTCGCCGAGCTTGGCCGTGAACTGGGCGGTCAGGGCGTCCAGGCGCAGGCTGAAGGCCGGGTTCAGGGGGCTCATGTGCTCGGCCAGCACGCTGTGGTGGTACTGGGTGCGCCGGGACAGGAGCGTGGTGACGAAGGCCACCCCGAAGGAGCCGCCCAGGTTGCGCAGCAGGTTGTAGATGGACGAGGCGTTGTTCATCTGCTCCCGCGGCACCGAGGCCATGGTGGTGAAGGTCACGGCCACGAAGAAGAAGGGCATGCCCAGGCCCTGGATGATGCGGCCCGTGACCGAGGTCACGAAGTCGATGTGCAGGGTGAAGTTGGACATGTAGAACAGGGACCAGGCCGTGATGGCCATGCCGAAGCCGATGAGCAGCCGCGAGTCCACGCGCTGGGTGAGCTTGCCCACCAAGGGCATGGCCAGGATGGCCAAAAGCCCGCCCGGCCCCAGCACCACCCCGGCCAGGTAGGCGGTGTAGCCCATGAGGGTCTGGAGAAAGAGGGGCAGGAGCACGATGGAGCCGAAGAAGCCGAAAAAGCCCATGAACATGAAGATGTTGCCCATGGCGAAGCTGCGGTTCCTGAGCACCCGGAGGTTCAGGATGGGCCGCTCCTGCCTGAGCTCCCAGAACACCAGGGACACCAGGCTGATCCCGGACACCACGGACAGGGCCGTGATGTAGGTGGTGTTGAACCAGTCCTCGGTCTGGCCCTTGTCCAGCACGATCTGCAGGCAGCCGATGCCCACGCACAAGAGGGCCAGGCCCCAGTAGTCCACCTTCTCGCCGCTCTCCCGGCGCTCCATGTAGTCCGGATCGTGCACGAACGCCCAGCACATGGCCAGGGCCAGGATGCCGATGGGCAGGTTGATGTAGAAGATCCAGCGCCAGGTGAACTCGTCCGTGAGCCAGCCGCCCAGGAGCGGGCCCAGAATGGGGCCCACCACCACGCCCATGCCGAAGATGGCCATGGCCATGCCCCGCTCGTGGGGCGGGAAGGTCTCCAAGAGGATGGCCTGGGACATGGGCTGCAACCCGCCCCCGCCCACGCCCTGGACGATGCGGAAGAACACGAGCTGGGCCAGGCTGGTGGCCGAGCCGCACAGGATGGAGCTCACCGTGAAGAGCACCAGGGAGGCCAGCAGGTAGCGCTTGCGGCCCATGAACCGGGCCAGCCAGCCGCTCATGGGGATGACCACCGCGTTGGCCACCAGATAGGAGGTGAGCACCCAGGTCACCTCCTCCTGGCCCGCGGACAGGCTGCCCCGCATGTGGTCCAGGGCGACGTTGGCCACCGAGGTGTCCAGGATCTCGATGAGGGTGGGAATCATCACCGACAGGGTGATGAGCCACTTGTTGACCTGGCGGTCGGGCATGGCGCAGAGCCTACTTTTATTCCGTACTATCAGGCGGCGAAGCGAAAAGCTGCGCTAGTCGAGATGGATGGTGGGGACGACGCTCATGCCCAGGCGGAGCACCGGGGCGTCCGGCCCTTTCAGGGCAGCCTGGTCCGGGTCCAGCACGATCTTCACCGGCACCCGCTGCACCACCTTCACAAAGTTGCCCGAGGCGTTCTCCGGCGGGAACAGGGAAAAGACCGCGCCGGTGCCGGACTGGATGGAGCCCACCGTGCCCGTGAACTCCTTCCCGGGATAGGCGTCCACGGTGAAGGTCACGCGCTGGCCGGGCCGCACGCTGGTGAGCTGGGTCTCCTTGTAGTTGGCCGTGACCCAGACCTCGACCGGGCTGAGCGGCACCACGGCCATGAGCGACTGGCCGCGGGACACCAGGCGGCCGGGCTCCACGGCCTTGCGCGACACGTAGCCGTCGGCCGGGGCCAGGACCGTGCAGTGCTCCAGGTCCAGTTCGGCCTGGCGCACCCGGGCCTCCTGGGCTTCGACCTGGCTGGCCTTGATCTCGGCCGAGACCTCGCCGGTGGCGGCCAGGCCGATGTCCGACTCGCGGCCGGCCACCTGCCGGGCCAGGGCGGCGCGGCCCTTGCGGGCTGCGTCCAGGCGCGCCCGGGCAGCGGCGGCCGCGGCCTGGGCCGTGTCCAGGGCGGTGCGGGCCGCGTCCAGTTCGGCCTGGGCCACCACCTTGGTGTGGGCCAGGGCGGCCATGCGCGTAAAATCCAGTTCGGCCTGGCGCAGGACGCTGGCCGCGCTCTCGGCCTCGCGGGCCGCGGCGCGCTCGGCCTGGGCCGCCTGCAGCACGGACTGGGCCGCGCTGTCCCGGGAGGCCTCGGCCCCGCTCACCTTGAACCGGGTCTGGTCGCGCTCCAGGGGCACCCCCTGGCGCAGGGCGGCCAGGGCGGCCCGCTCCTGGGCCAGGGCCACCTGGAACTCCACCGGATCCAGGCGCACCAGGGGCTGGCCGGCCTTGACCAACTGGTTGTCGTCCACCAGCACCTCGGTCACGTAGCCCGTGACCCGGGGAGTGACCATGTGGATGTGGCCGTCCACCTGGGCGTTGTCCGTGGCGACCTTGCCGCGGGTGTGCAGATAGTAGCCGCCGGCCGCGGCTGCGGCCACGAGGAGCAGGGCCAGGAGGAAACGCTTCTTGACCCGCAGGCGGCCGTTGCCTTTGCGCACGGGTTTGGCGGGGGTGGATTCGGTGGTCATCGGGTCTCTCTGGAGGGCTCATGGGAGGTCTCTCGGGGCATGCTCTCGGACAGGTTGTCCAGAACATCGCGCAACACGTCCTTGCACGCGGCCATCCGCTCCGGCGGGATGACGCCCTGGGCCTCGGCAAGGGTGCGGTGCACCTCGGCCATGAGCCCCTCGCGCAGGTCCCGGCCAGCCGCGGTGAGCAGGACCCGCTTGCAGCGGCGGTCCTTGCGGCCCGCGCTCCGCTTCACCAGCCCCCGGCGCTCCAGGCCGTCCACCAGGCGGGTGATGCTGGCCTTGTTCTTGCCGATGCGCTCGGACAGCTCGGCGTGGGTCATGCCCTCGGCGTCCCACAACCGCACCAGGACCTTCCACTGCTCCACGGTCACGTCGTACCCGGCGGCCGCAAAATTGCGGCCCAGCCTCCGGGCCATGGCCAGGGAAGCGCGGTGCAGGAGATAGCCCAGGGAATCCTGGAGTTGGTACGGGACGTCGCTCATGACTCAGGTGGTTGCGGTGCGGACCGTTGCGTATTTAACCAATTTTGCAGCCCCGTCAACCCTGGCCCCAGAAGAAATCACGGAGAGGACGTGCGCAGGGAGCGGGCAGCCTGGCGGGCCGAGGCCGGGTCCATGCCCGGGGCCAGCACCGGACTGTAGAGCAGCTCCAGGGCGGAGCGGTCCAGGGCGGTGAGCCGCCCTTCCGGCCTGTCGCCAGGGGCGAAAACGCTGTCCCTGCCTGCCGGGGCCTGGCCGTCCAGCCCCAGGGCGGCCAGGAGCAGGCGCAGCACCGCGCCGCGTCCGGCCCTGTCCGCGTAGACCACCACCTTGGAGCCGGCAATGGCCGCTGCATCGTACGAATTCTGCACGTAGCCCGGGGCATCGCCCGGCCCCGAGGGCAGCACGTAGACCAGGAGGTTGGCGGGCTCGGCCTCGCGCAGGGTGAGCCCCCTGCCCTCCCCTGCGGAGGCGGCCGCGGCGATCTCCCGGGCGGCCTCCCGGACCAGGGCCTCCACCCGGTCGGTGTTGCGGCCCGCCACCCGGTAGCGGACCTCGCCTTGCCAGCGGATGAGCACGCGCGGACGGGACCCGGGCTTGCCGGCCTTGTCGTCCGCCCCGGGCAGGGCCACGTCCAGAAAGTGCGCCACCTGGTGGTCGTCATACCCGGCCTGGGGGAACAGCGGGCCGGGCTTGGGCCGCTCCACCGCCGCCACCCGCACCGGAGCCTTGGGCTCGGGCTTGGGCCGGACCACGGGAGCCGGCTGGACCGGGGCAGGCGCAACGGACTCTGGAGCGGCCTCCGGGACGGATTCGGGTGCCTGGGCTGGCGGAACCGGGGCCTTGGTTTCCGCCACGGCCGGGGCGGGCGCGGGGGACGGGGCGATGCGGGTCACCAACTCCGGCTGCGGCTCGGACGCAGGAGCCGATGCCTGGGTCTGGGGTTCGGAATTGGCCGAGACTGACGCCGGTTCGGGTGCGGCCGGTTCGGGCACGGGCAGGCGCGCGATCCTGGCCTGCCCCGCCGCGGGCGGAGCCACGGGAGCAGGCGGCGCCACGGGGGCAGGCTGGGGTTCGGGCAGACGGGCCGCCTGCGCCTCAGGGGCGGCGGGCTTCACCTCGACAGCTGCGGAAGCCGCTGCCGGGGCTGCGGCCGGCTCGGGGGATGGCCCGGACGCCTTCACCTCGAGATGCCGCGTGGACGTGACCGGCGGCAGGGGCGCAGGGGCCGGGATGGGCTCGGGGGCCGGACCAGGGGTTGGAGTGGATGGCGGGGCCGGGGCCGGCCCGGCCGGGACCAGGACCGGCTTGGGTGTCTCCGGTGGAGCGGGACGGGCCGGAGCGGACTCCTGCAAGGTCTCCTCACGCAGCGGAGGCTGAGCCGCAGGCCGGGGCTTGTCCAGGGTTGCGGGCTTGGCCGCCGGGACCTGGGGCTCCGGCAGGGAGGCCTTGGCCTGCCCCTTCTTGCCGAACGCCTTGCCCCAGTCCACCGGCCCGCTGGGCTGGGCCGTGGTCCGGTTGGCCACCTTGGCCCAGTCGAACTCTTTGGTGCGGCGCTCAAAGGCCTTGGACCAGTCCACCGGCTCCCCGGCCAGGACCAGCCCGGCCAGCAGTACCACCCCGAGCGCCATCGCACCTGCCGCCAGCTTGCGCATGTCCCCCTCCCGGACGTTTGCAACATCCGTCGCCCTTGTACCGGAATTCCCCGAAGTGGGAAAGCCGGAGAGCGGCCACTCCGCCTCCTTCTTGACCAGACGGCGATACGGCGATACGCGAACAGCATGAAGTCCTTCACCCGGGCCATGCAGGCCCTGTCCGACCCCGGGCGGGTCAAGGTGCTCAAGATGCTCGGTACTGCCGGCACCCTGTGCAACTGCCAGATCCACCCGGCCCTGGGCCTAGCCCAGCCCACCGTGTCCAAGCACCTCAAGGTGCTGGAGGACGCGGGCTTCATCGTGGGCGAGAAAAGGGGGCTTTGGGTGCACTACCGCCTGAACCCCACGCCCTCCCCCCTGGTGCGCGCCCTGCTGGACCTGCTGGCCGGGATGCTGGACCAGGACCCCACAGTGAAGGCCGCCACCGCGGCCATCGGCCCGACCCTGTCCACCCCGCCCGGCCAGGACTGCGGCTGCGGCATCATTGACCCACGGGACTGAGCGCCCCCGGAAAACACGAAGGCCCCGCCATGGCGGGGCCTCCTTCTTGCCGGGCCTGGCGCGGGCTACACGCCTGCTGTGAAACTCCGCTTCAGCAGGCCGTTCAAAAACCGCGAGGGCAAGGCGCAAGAACACGTCAAGGCCGATGCATATTCGACATATGTGAGGGTTTGACGTGTTCGCGGCAACGCAGCCATCGCGGGATTTTCAACGGCCTGCTACACGTCCTTGATGGTCTCGGCCGCCTTGCGCGGCGCGCCCTTCTTGGAGCGCAGCTCCGTGGGGAACTCGCGGCCGGTCACGTCGCGGTAGAACTTGAGCGCCTCGGGGAAGTCGCTGTTCATGCTGAGCGCCGTGGTGAGCTTGTCCACGGCCTGCTTCTTGTCGCCCATGTAATACACGGCCTTGGACAGGTTGAAGAACACGTTCTCGTCCGTGGGCGAAATCTCGATGGCCCGCCGGTAGGCGTGGATGGCCCCGGGGTAGTCCCCGGCCCGGCGCAGCTTGACCCCCAGGGTGTTGTAGGGATTGGGGGCCTCGGAGTCGTACTTGAGCACCTCGATGAACAGGCTCTTGGCCTCCTCCATGCGGTCGAACTGGGCGTGGATCTCCGCGGCCCGCTGCAGGCAGTTCTTGACCTTGTCCGGATTGCCCTTGCCCTTGTACGCCTCGGCCAGGCCCTGGTAGGCCTCGGCAAAGAGGTCGTTGAGCTTGATGGCCTTGTTGAAGGCGATGATGGCCTTGCCGTACTTCTGCTGGAACAGGTAGTCGCAGCCCATGTCGTAGAACTTCTGGGCCTCGTCCTGCAGGGTGAGAATCTCTTCGAACTCCTCGATGGCCTCGTCGAAGCTCCCCTGCTCCACCAGTTCCCGGGCGGTGGCCAACTGCTCCTCCTCGATCTCCGAGAAGCGGGACACCTGCTTGGCCATGACCATGTGCCGGTTGAAGGTCTCCGGGGAGTAGGGACGCAGCACGTAGCCGGTGCAGCCCGCGGCGATGGCGTCCAGCACCGCGTTCTTCTTGGCCTCCACCGTGATCATGACCACCGGGGTGCTGCGGTGCAGGTGCTTCTGGCGCAGGATGCGGATGAACTTGCACCCGTCCATGTCCGTCAGTTCCGAGTCGCACAGGATCAGGTCCACGCTCTCGGTGTCCAGCGTTTGCAGGGCATCGGCCCCGGAGGTGAACGCGAACACGGTCTTGGGCTTGAAATCTTTGAGGGACACCCGGTCCCGGCGAAGGTTGTCCTCGCTCTTGGACAGGATGGCGACCCGGTCGAACCGGACGGGGTCCTGGGCTGGGGCTGTGCTCAAGGCTGCGATTCTCCTGCTTTTGCATAGGAAACAAACGGAATTTTGGCAAGGCGGATGGCGCTCCTTGACCCCGGGTTCCGGATGCTTATGTATCCGGTCAGGGAACGCGGAAGACTCGTTTCTGCTGTCCTCATTGCCACCTCCATGCGGGCCGCGCCGTGCGCGGCCCGCGCTTTTTTATTCCCGGCATGCGATTTGCTTCGTTTTTTCCCGGACCACCCGGCCCGGCAGATGTTGCCATACCCGGCCCCGGGCTATAGGATGGCCCCACGACTGCAACAGGGATGAACGCCCCATGAGCAAGATTCTCGACCAAGACGAAGTCGACGCGCTACTCCGCGGCCTCTCCGGCGGAGAGATCGAGGCGGAGTCCGACATCCCGGAGGACGACTCCGGGGTCGTCTCCTTTGACCTGGCCAACCAGGACCGCATCATCCGCGGCCGCATGCCGGTCCTGGAGATCGTCAACGACCGCTTCGCGAGGTTGTGCACCAACGCCCTGGCCAACGCCATGCGCAAGCGGGTGGACCTGAACCCCATCTCCATCGACATGTCCAAGTTCGGGGACTTCATGCGGTCGCTGCCGGTGCCCACGTCCATCAACATCTTCAAGATGGACCCCCTGCGCGGCAACGCGCTTCTGGTGGTGGACTCGCGCCTGGTCTTCGCCCTGGTGGAGAACTTCTTCGGCGGTGCGGGCAGCCAGCCCAAGGTGGAGGGCCGCGACTTCACCCCCATCGAGCAGGCCATCGTGGACCGGGTGGTCAAGATCGCCCTGCAGAACATGGAGGACGCCTGGCGGCCGGTGCACGAGGTGCACATCGAGCTTATCCGCTCGGAGATCAACCCCCAGTTCGCGGCCATCGTGCCGCCCTCGGACGTGGTCATTGTGGTGACCTTCGAGGTGGAGCTGGAGAACGCCATCGGCTCGCTCATCTGCTGCCTGCCCTACGCCACCCTGGAGCCCATCCGCTCCAAGCTGCACGCCTCCTTCCAGTCCGAGCGGCTGGAGGTGGACCACGCCTGGATCGCCCGCTTCAAGGAGCGACTCCTGGAAACCCCGGTGGAGCTGGTCATCGAGCTGGGCCAGACCCAGATCACCGGCCGGCAGCTCCTGAACATGGAGATCGGCGACATCCTGCTCCTGGACACGGACACCGAGGAGCTCCTGGAGGCCGAGGTGGAGGGCGTCAAGAAGTTCCACGGCATCCCCGGCACGGTCAAGGGCAACCGCGCCTTCCAGGTGGTGCGCGAGGAAGAGCCCAAATACGCCTAGCCGGCCTGCGCCACGAATACACGAAGCCCTGCTCCCGTTCGGGAGCAGGGCTTTTTCTTGTTCTCTCCCCTACGCCTTCTTGCCGTTGGCGATGCAGCGCTTGAGGAGCACTGTGCAGGAGGCGTCCCCGGGCCGGGGGCGGAGCTTGTGCGCGGCCAGGAGCAGCTTGGCGGCCTCCTTGCACTCTCCCTTGACCAGGCGGGACAGGCCGGACTCGTAGAGCCGGATGAATTCCAGGGTGCGCTCCGGGGCTTGGCCCCGGGCCGCCACGAGTTCGTACACCGGCGCTGGCCGGTCGGTACCGGGCAGGCGCGCCAGGTCCAGCACCCGGGTTACGGTGCGGTCCTTGACCAGCTCCCGGGCCGGGCGAGAGAGCACGCAGCCCACCCCGAAGGTCTGGGCCACGTCCGCCAGGCGCTGCACCGTGGCCGAGGCCTCCTGGTCCACCCCGAACGCCGCCAGGCTGCGCGCGCCGGCCACACCGGTGCGCAGGTCGCCGCTGTGGATGGCCAGGCGCAGGGGGATGGGATCGGTTGCGCCCGCCTCCTTGTCCCGGGCCGCGTCCAGGGCGCGCATGAGCCCCAGGGCGGCCTGGCAGGCCAGGTAGGGATGGTCCGGGGCCTGCAACGGCGTGTTCCAGAGCACGGACAGGCGCCCCTCGCCCGCGGCAAAGGCGACCCCCTGCACCCCGCGCGCGGCCTCTTCCACCGCCTCCAGCACGTCCGCGGGCCTGAACCCTCCCGATTCCCGCGAGGCCGGGTCCAGCCGGGCCAGGAGCAGGGTGGCCGGCCCCGACGCCGCGCCCAGATCGGCAGCCCCGGACCGCACCAGGGTGCGCACCAGGGACACGGGCAGGAACCGGCGGTACCCGGCCAGGCAATCGCGCACGTGGGCCAGGTCCTCGGCCAGGATGTCCAGTTCGCGCAGGGCCGAGTGCCGGTCGGGCACGGACTCCAGGTCCAGGTCGCCCAGCCGGCCCAGGTCGTGGGCCAGCACGGCCAGGCGCGTGGAGGCTATGCGGCCCAGCATGAGGGCCAGCACCACGCCCAGCCCGGCCAGGGCCAGGGCCAGGCCCATCCCGGGCCGGGCGAAGGGGCCGGGAACCAGTTCCGACACCGGGGCTGCGGCCACGGCCAACAGGGCCGGCCGGCCCGGGTGCTCGGGCAGGGGATGGACCGCGGCCAGCCAGGCTGCGCCGTCCACGTCGAAATCCAGGTTGCGGGCCTGCCCACTCGGCCCAGCCGCGGCCAGGGCCAGGGCCTCGGCCCCGCCCGGCGACCCGGCCGCGGCCGGGTCGGCCAGCACCGCCGCACCGTTCTCCGCGCCGGCGAGCAGGAGCCCGCCCTCCCCGGGCCAGGCAGCCAGGGCGCCGCCAGGCTCGGCCAGGAAGGCCCGGCCCTGTCCCCCCGGGGTCAGGGCTTCGGCCAATCGCGACAATTCCCCCAGGTCCAGGCCCAGGACCAGCGCCCCCAACACCCGGCCCGCCGCGTCGATGACCGGGGCGGCCAAAAGCAGCGAAGCCCGGCCGGTGGCCGGCTCCGCGACCGGGGCGGTGAACACCGGGGCCTTGCTCCCGGTGGCGGCCAGGTACCAGGCCTCGCCCCGGGGGTCGTAGGTCTCGTCGGGCAGGGGATCGCTGCCCAGGACCGTGCCGTTGGCGTCGCCCCGCATCAGAGCGGCCAGCACGCAGGCGCCGTCGCGGTCCCCGCCGTGCGGGGCGTTGGCCCCGGGGCAGCGGTGCGGGTCCGAGATGCGCACGATGCTGCGCACCCGCATGCTCCCGTCGGCCAGGCCCCACACCTCCCAGAAATTCCCGCGCACGTCGGCCAGGGAGGCGCGCAGGACAAAGGGGTGCTGACCCATGAGCCGGTACAGGCTGCGCCACTGGGCCTTGAGCAGCAGGTAGGCGTCGGTGTCCTTGCCGCCGGCCCCGAAATCGGTGGCCATGATGCGCTGGTCCACGGACTCGGCCGCGGTGCGGGCCAGGGTATCGGCCCGGTCCAGGAAAGCGGTCCCGCCCTCGGCCAGGCGCGCGGCCCGGGCGGCCAGTCCGTCCGCGGCCGCCTGCCGCAGGATCCGGCCCTGGGCCAGGGCCAGGACCAGGATGGCCGCCAGGCTGACGGCCAGGACCAGCAGGGCTGCGTACGCGGCCAGGGTGGGCCGCAGATGGCGCCGGACCGGGGCTTCGGCCATGCCCGGGCTCAGCTCTCGGGCTCCACCAGGATCATCACCCGGCGATTGAGCAGCTGGTTGAGGGGAATGGGCCGGCCGGCCTCGTCCTCGTTGGAAACCATGGGCTGGGTGTCGGCCCGGCCCACCACGGTGAAACGCTCGGGCGGGAACCCGCGCTCCATGAGGAAGCGGGCCACGGAGCTGGCCCGGGAGGCGGACAGCTCCCAGTTGGAGGGGAAGCGGTCGGTGTGGATGGGGAGGTTGTCGCTGTGCCCCTCGATGATGAAACGGTAGGGCAGGCCCCAGAGCACATCGCCCACCCCGGCCAGGATGGTCCGGGCCTTGGGCGTGAGGTCCGCGGTGCCCAGGTCGAAGAGCACCGAGCCGCGCAGGTTCACGGCCACGCTGTGGGGCCGCCGCTCCAGGGTCACGGTCTGGCTCTCCCCGGCGAACCGGGAGGCCAGGTCCTCGTACACCGTGTCCAGGGGCTTCTTCTCGTCCGCCTGGGCGGTCCGGGCGGCCTGCTCGAAGGTCTGGGTGTGGAACACCGGCTCAGGCTCGGGGAGTTGCTCCTTGGGCTTCTCCTTGCGCAACTGCTGCACGGGCTTGCGGGCCAGGCCCTCCTTGAAGGACTCCGACACCTCCTCGTAGCGCTCCACGTCCACCACGGAGATGGACACCAGGATCACGAAGAAGGTGAGGATGAGGGTCATCATGTCCGCCAGGGAGAGCTGCCACTCCTCCTGCTCGTCGCGGGCGCGGCGGATGAAGGGACGTTTGGCCATGGTGTGGGGCTAGACCTTGACCGACGCCCAGCGCCGGGGCGGCAGGTAGGCCCGCAGCTTGTCCAGCACGATCTGGGCCGGGGTCTTGTCCTTGATGAACAGGATGCCGTCGCGGATGACCTGCATGAGCACCACGCGCTCCTCGATGCGGCGCTCCACCTTGATGGCGATGGGCAGGCACAGGAGGTTGGCCATGGTCACCCCGTAGAGGGTGGTGGTCAGGGCCACGGCCATGGCCGGCCCCAGGCCGCGGATGTCCGAGCCCATGGACTGCATCATGCTGATGAGGCCGATGAGGGTGCCGATGATGCCGAAGGCCGGAGCCAGCTTGGCCATGGTGCGGTAGATGCCGGCCGAGGAGGACTCGGCCTCGTACATCTGTTGGATGCTGGTGTCCATGATCTCGCGAATCTCTGCAGAGGAGTAGCCGTCCACCAGCATCTGCACCCCCTGGCGCAGGAAGTTGTTCTCGATGCCGGGCAGGGACTTCTCCAGGGAGACCTTGCCCTTGGCCGAGGCGGTGCGGGCGATCTCCACCAGGGCGCTGATGTAGGCGTCGGTGGGCAACTCCTCCCGGGCCAGGGCCAGGAGGAAGACGTTGAACACCCGGGCCACCTCCTTGAGCGGGTAGCAGATGAAGGTGGCCGCGGCCGTGCCGCCGATGACGATGGCCATGCCCGGCAGGTTCACGAAGACCCAGACGTTGGGCGTGGAGAAGAAGGTCGCCAGGGCCAGGATCACGATGCCCACGACGATGCCCAGGATGGTGGCTATGTTCACGCGGTGATCCCCTTGGCGGTCTTGATGCGGTCCATGAGTTCACTCTCTATGTCGGCCAGTTCGGTTTCGTCCAGCACCATGGCGGCGGCCTCGGTGGTGACCACCTCGCGTATCTTGGCGGAGAGGTTGGCCGTGATCTTCTCCCGGGCCGGCTCCCCGGCCCCGGCAAAGAGCACCGAGACCTTGTGGAACCCCAGGTCCGAAAACACCTCCTGCAAGGTGGCGTCGTCCACCGCCACCACGTCGTCCACCCCCTCCAGGTCCTCGGCCTTCAGGCGCTTGCGCTTGGCCTTCCTGAAGAAGTCCGGCCCGGCCTCGGACGCGAAGCGCTCCCCGGCGGCCCTGTGCACGTAGAGCAGCTCCAGGGGGATCTCGGCGTTGCCGATCTTCTTGAGCAGCATCTCGGGCTCGGCCTCCACATGGCCGGCATAGTCGTCCAGGCCCATGAACTCCACCCGGGCCGCCGCGCTCTCCCCGGACTCGGCCAGGGACTCCAGGAAGGCCTTGACCTTGGCCAGGAAGCCGTCGGAATCAGGGATGGAGAGCAGCCGGTCCTCCACGTAGGAGGCCACCCGCACCCGCCGGCCCAGGGCGTCCTGCCCGAAACGGGCGGCCTTGACCTCCTGGATCTCGAGCAGCCCCACCCCGGCCAGGCGCTGCACGATCTCCACCACTTCCAGGGTGGACATGGGCAACACGTTCTTCACCGCCCGACAGGCCCCGCCCAGGCTCACCCCCTCCCGGACCGCCCCGGGCGGGCTATGGGCCCGCCAGTAGAGGTCGAGCACCTGGCACGCGGCCAGGAACGCGTCCTGGACCTGGTGGGTGCTGATGAGCCGGGCCAGATCGTACTGCCGCGCCACCATGAAGTTCACGATGTTCTGCACCGGCCGGGGGCAACGCTCCAGCAGGGAGTGCAGCACCCCGAAATCCACTTCCAGGAGTTCGGAATACTCCTCGGCCTCCACAGTGAAGTTGGCCGGCTTGCGCGAGAGCACCGAGAGCTCGCCCACCACCTGCCCCACCCCCATGGAGCCCACGGTGATGCGCAGATTGTCCCGCACCCGGTAGGCCGAAAGCAGCCCGCTCTTGACCACGTAGGCCTTGGACCCGGCCTGGCCCTCCCGGAGCACGATCTCGCCCCGGCGGAAGGCCACCAGCTTGTGCCCGGCTCTCTCCGGCACGCGTCCTCCTGGCCCTAGGCCTGCTACTTGTTCAGCCCCTTGATGTCCTTGATGGCCACGATGAGCTCGTCCTCGGCGTCGGCCACTTCCATGTCGTCCAGGTTCTCCATGTCCCGGGCCTCTTCGCTGACCACCTTGGACATCTTCTTGGACAGGTTCTGGAGAATCTTGTCCCGGGCCTCGTCGCCGGCCACCTTGACCAGCATGGCCATCTTGTGGAAGCCCAGCCGCTCGAAGGCCTGCTCCAGAGTGGCGTTGTCCACGAACACCACGTCGTTGATCCCCTCCAGGTCCTCCACCGCCACCCGGCGGCGCTTGACCCTCTGGAAGAACTCCTCGCCCATCTGCCTGGCAAAGCCTTCCGCGCTCTTCTTGTGCAGGAAGAAGAGGTTCTCGGGAATCTCCTTGTAGCTGATTTTCTTGTAGATCATCTCCGGGGTGGTGTTCACCATCTCGGCGAAGCCGAAGAGATCGATGAACTCCAGGGATTCGGTGAGCGGGGTCTGCTCGGCCTGCATCTCCTTCTGGAGGCTGCGGGCCACGCCCAGGAACTTGTCCAACTCGGGGATCTTCAGGTAGCGGTCCTGGAGGAAGTCCGCGGTCTTGACCATCTTGCCCAGGGCGTCCTTCTTCATCACCGCCTTGGTGTCCTCGACCACCTCCACGAACTTGAGCTTGGCCAGCTTGCCCACCACGTCGTCGATCTCCAACTGGGTCACCAGCAGGATGTCCTTGATGGCCCGGGAGAGCTCGGCATAGGACATGCCCATGGCCCAGTTGGAGCCCCGCGCGGACTGGGGCAGATTCACGTGCACCCGGTAGCTCATGTCGATGATGCCGCAGATGCTCATGAACATGCTGCCCGTGGGCCGTTCGCAGACGGCGCCGTGCAGGGCGCGGACCTGCTCGATGAGGTAGCGGGTGAGGCGCTGCAGCGGGGCCGGGCACTTGAGCAGCATGGTGGAGAAGACCTGGGTGTCCACCACGATGAGTTCGCAGGGCTCCTCGGCCTCGGCGCTGGCCGGGCGCGACTGTCCCTTGAGCAGCCCCTCCTCGCCGAAGATCTGGCCGGGCTGCACGGTGGACAGGACCACCCGCTTGTTGCGCAGCACCCGGTAGAGCGTGACCTTGCCCTGCTTGAGCATGTAGGCCACCGTGGCGGGCTGCCCCTCGCGGAAGACGTTCTGGCCCTTATGGATGGTCTTGTATTTGGTGGAGGCGTCGTCCATGCAGTGTCCCCGTTCGTGGGTGGAGATGCGGGGAAGGAGCCGGAAAAACCGGTCCCACAAGGGCGACCACCGAACCCGCCCAGTCGGCCAAGACATGGGAGAACCGACGGCGTTCAGCCGCCAGGCCTCACCAGACGCGGTCTTGCGGGTTTAGTCCCCTTGCCGCACTGGTATATACTGTTCAACCAGTGCAATCAACCGGGATTTCGTGAATGGTTTTACCAGACAAGCGGTGCAGCCGGCTTCCAGGCCCTTGGCCTCGGCATCGGCCACGAAGTGGTTGACCATGGCCAGGATGGGGGTGCGCCGCTCCTGGTTGCGCTTTTCCCAGCGGCGGATGGTGCGGACCATCTCGTAGCCGTCCATGACCGGCAGGTCCATGCCGGCGATGACCAGGTCGTATTCCTTGGCCACGAACAGGTCCACGCCCTGGCGACCGTTCTCCGCATAGTCGGTCTCGAAGTCGCGGCCGCCCAGGTAGTACTGCAACAGCATCCGGGTGTTGGCCGAGTCGTCCACCATGAGCAGGCGCGGCTTGGCGCAGGCCGCGTCGCAGGCGTCGCGGGTGCGCACCGGCGCCGAGACCACGGCATGGGCCGGCTGCTCCAGGATGGCGAAGACCAGCTTCTTGATCTGGGCCTTTTCCACGGGCCGCACCAGATAGCCCGAAGCGCCCACCTCCACCGCCCGGCTGGCGTCGCCCGGCGTGTGTTGGCCAGAAGTCAGAATCACCGAATGGTGGGGGAAGCCGCGCTCGCTACGGGCCAATTCCCCGGCCACGGTGAATCCGTCCATGTCCCCCAGGGCCGCGTCCAGGAGCGCGACACGGTAGGGATGGCCGGCGCGGTAGGCCCCGGCCAGTTCCCCCAGGCACTCCACCCCGGCCTCGGCCTCCACCACCTCCGCGCCCCAGCCTGCGAACATGGCCTTGAGCGCGTCGCGCTCCTCGCCCGCGGGCATGCCCAGGAGCACCCGGCGCAGCTTGAGTTCGGGATCGGGATCCACCTCGTCGAACTGCTCGGGATTGAGTTCCTTCTGGGCATATTCCCGGAACAGGCCCGAGGCCAGGAACAGGTCGTGGACATCGGAGTCCACGTGCTTGTCCTTCTTCATGAACCCGAGGATCTTCACGGCCTGGGACAGGGGCATGGGCTTCTTGTAGGGGCGATCCTTTGCGGTCAGGGCCTCGAAGATGTCGGCAACGGCCATGATCCGGGCCTGCAGGGGCAGGTCTTCGCCGCCCAGGCCCAGGGGATAGCCCGAACCGTCCACCTTCTCGTGGTGCGCGGCGGCGTATTCCGGGACTCGGGCCAGCTTCTTGGGGAAGGGCAGCTCCCCCAGAATCTTGCCGGTCATGGTGGCGTGGTTCTCGATGACCTTGCGCTCGTCGCCCGTCAGGGTGCCCTTGCGGATGGACAGGTTCTCCATCTCGTTATCCGTGAGATAGGGCATGTCCTGGCCGTCCACGGGGTAGGTCTTGGCCCCTATGGCGCGCATGCGGGCGATGCGGTCGTCGCTCATGAACTCGCCCGGCTCGTTGCACGAGAGGATGAAGGCCTTCTCCTCGGCCAACTCGGCCAGGGCGGCGGAGGTCTTCTCCTCCTCGGCCGCCAGCGCCTCGGCCCCGGCCCCGCTCCGCACCAGATCCATGGAGCGGCGCAGGCCGTCGGACTCGATGCACTTGGCGATGAGGTCGAAACGCTGGGCCACGAAATGCACCCGGTCGAAGATGGTTTCCAGCTTGTTGGCCTTGTCCACCACGCTCTCGGGGGTGGTGATCTTGCCCACGTCGTGGAGCCACGCCGCCAGCTTGATCTCCTCCAGGTCCTCCTCGGAGAAGTGCACGTCCGCGAAGGGACCTTCGGTCATGGCGTCGATCTTCTCGGCCATCATCATGGTCAGGTCCACCACCCGGTTGATGTGGCCGCCGGTGTAGGGGGACTTTTCTTCGATGGCGCCCGCGATGCTCTTGATGAAGGCGTAGAAGAGGTCCTTGAGGTCCTGGATGAGCTTGGTCTTGGTGAGGGCCGCGGCAGCCTGGGATGCCAGGGAGGCGATGAGCGCGATGTGGTCGTCCGAGAACTCGATGGTCTCGCCCCCGGCATCCTTGGCGTTCAAGAGCTGGAGCACCCCGATGATGTCGTTCTCGTGGTTGCGCATGGGGATGACCAGCATGGACTTGGAGCGGTAGCCGGTGGCCTCGTCGTACTTGCGCGGGCCCGTGAAGTCGAACGCCTTGGACTCGTACACGTCGGCGATGTTGACCAGATCGCCGGTGAGGGCCACGTAGGATGAGACGTTGCCGTGGTTGGGCTCGCCGTCGCGCAGCAGGGGCACCGGAGGCAGCTTGACGGGTACTCCCGAGGTTCCGCCCATGCGCACCTTCATGGTGTCGTTCTGGAGGATGACGAAGTTGAGGGCCAGCCCCTCCTCGTCCACCATGTAGAGGGTGCCGGCGTCGGCACGGGTGATTTCCCGGGCCTCGTGGACGATCATCTCCAACAGCCGGTTGACGTTGGACTCCCCGGAAAGCGCCATGCCGATCTCGGCATACTTGTACAGATGCTCGAGCTGGCGCGGATCAATGCCGCAGGACTGCCCGTCTTCCGCGGCGTTCCCGGCTTCCTGGGAGGTCGGATTACCGGCCTTGGTCATGCGCTGTCTCCTGCCCGAAAACTCTCGAATTTCGTTCTGTAACCTATACCTTTTTCACCCTCCGAAAGGAAGGGGGAGGGCCTGCGGGCAGGGCAAGAAAAAGGCCCCCGGTCCGGCAGGACCCGGGGGCCGATGCCTGTACGCCCATTCCCGTCACCGCTGGCCCAAGGCGCTGCCCACGGAAAGGACCTTCTCGTTCATGGGGTAGCGGTCCACCAACTTGCGGTAGATGGTCACCGCCTCCTCTGTCTTGCCCTGGCCCATGAGGGAATAGACCAGGTTCAGGTTGGCGGTGAAGTCCGAGGGCTTCAGGGACAGGGCCCGGCGGTAGTAGTTCTCGGCGTCCCCGTAGCGCTTTTCCTTGAGGGCCAGGTACCCGTCCCACTTGAACTTGGTGGCGCTCTCCTGCTTGCCCATCTGGGTAGCCATGGTGGAGAGTATCTCCCGGGACTGGTTGATGTCCCCCTGGTTGGTGGTCTGGACCAACTTCTTCTCCAGGGACAGAAGCGCCTCGTTCTTGCGGGCCTGGGTGGCGAAATGCGACTCCAGCGCCTTGGTGGGCTTGGTCAGATCCAAGGGCTCCCGACGCTGCGGGGTCTCCCGGTGCAGGCGCTGGGTGAGCAGCGGCTCCGGGATGACGAGCTTGGGTGCTTCCCTGGGCTTCTCCTCCGCTGCAGCCGGCGCAGGCGCCGGAGCGGGAGCGACTTTGGCCCGTCCGGCCGCAGTATCCGGCAAGAGGGGAGCCTCTATGCTCTGGATCTGACTCTTGATGAAATAGACCCCGAATCCCACCAGCAGCACGAAGATGCCGATAATCACTACGCCCCGCACCAAAATCTGGCGCATGCGAGGGGCGACGGCCTGGGGGGTGGTGACCGAGGTCCTCACCCGCTCCTTTTCCTGGAGCTGCTGCAGGCTCTTATAGATGACGCTCATTGCACCACCCTGATGTCCATGATGATGACCAGTTCACGAACCGCCTCGGTCTGGGCCCTGCCCTTGAAGGCCCAGCCCAGAAGCGGGATATCCGACAGGCCGGGGATGCCCCGGTCGGTCTTGCCCGTGGTCTTGTCGATGAGGCCACCCAGGATGATCACGTCGCCTGGAGTGACCCGAACCGTGCTCATCACGTTCTTCACGTCCACCTTGGGCAGGGATATCTTGTCGCCAGTGGCGGTCACGTCAGTGAGCGCCAGACTGGCGTCGTCGACCTCGGACTTGATGGGGTAGATCTGCATGTCGATCTTGTTGTCGTCGCCGATGTACGCCACCACGCCGAGCATGACGCCCTCGAACACCGTGGAGGTGGTGACCGAGAAGGTGATATTGCCGTTGGTGTCCGTATCGCGCTGGATTTCGCTCACGTAGCGCTGGGACGTTCCGGAGGTGAACAGGGCGGGCTGGCCGTGCTTGGCCCGCACATGCGGATTGGCCACGATCTTGACGCCACCGAAGACCTGCATGGCCTGGACGGCCGAGTTGACCGTATCATCGCCCACCTTGCCGGCAATGGTCAATATGCTGTTCTGGTTGCTGCCGGTTACGGCCGACAGGGTGTTATGGCCGGCGTAAGTCACGGTCCAGGGGTGCTGGAAGGCCAGACGCTGGGAAACCCAGTTCCAGTCGATTCCCAAAGAGTATTCGTCGGACAGGCGGACCTCGAGGATGCGGGCGTCGATGATCACCTGGCGGGAGAGCTTGGCCTTCAGGTTGTTGATCATCTTGGCGATGGAGCGCATTTTGGATGGAGTGGTCCGCACCATGAGCTGACCAGCCACCGGGTCCAGGCTAAAGAAGCCCTCGGGACCCTCTCCGGTTGCCCCGGCACTTTTGACGACTTTCTCCACGGTTGACTCGATGACCCCGTACAGTGAGTCATCTGACATTTTGCTCGTGAGTTCGGTGTCCACCGTAAACTCGCCGGAGAGGTCGCTGGTACCGGAGCCGCTGGCCCCGGCCAGAGCTCCGCCGAAGATGTCGCCGCCGGCCGATGTGCTGACATCTGTCTTGGTGTTCACGAAATCCAGGTCAAAAGTCTGCTCCATGAACTGGCTGACGAACAGGACGTTCTCCTTGACCTCCCAGGCCAGGTCGAAGGCATGGAGAAGCTTGTCCACCACCAGGGACGACTGGGCGTCCTCGAAGCTGATGGTGACCCGGTTGTCCAGGCTGATGCCCGGCTCGATGATGAGGTTCAGACCGGCATTGCGGGCCACGATGAACAGGACGTTGTGTATGGTCTCGTCCTGTACGCTGATGGAGATGGTGGTTTCATCAAGGGGGTTGAACTCGGGCAACTCAGGCTGGATGGCCGCCTCAAGCTCTTCCTGCTTGCGCTGCATCTGGTTCTCGCGCGCCCTGGCCTTGACGAAGTCCTGCTCTTCCTTTTTCACGGCTTTGTACAAAGCGTCATAGCCCAGGTTGGACTCCAATTGCTTGTGCTGTTGCTTGGCGCAGGAGACCTGCACCAGGCTGAGCGCGACGATGGCCAAACCGATGATGATACCCCGCATGGCGTGTCCCTTTTTCACCCTCCCCCTCGAGGTCGGGGCCGAAGTCTCCTGAAGCGTCATGGATTCCCCCAAAGCTCTAAGCCGTCAGGCCTAGTTCTGCTGTGCCTGCTGCTTCTTCATTTCCTGCAAGATGGTTAGCGCCTGCGCCGGAGTCGGATTCTCCGGCAGGTTCCTCAAGTCCACAGCCGGCGTGCTCTGTGCGGGCTGGGCCTCGGCAGCGGTTGGCGCGGCTTCTCCGGTCTTGGCCGGCTTATTCTCGCTCTTTATGAGCTCCACCCGGAAAGAGGGCTGCCACTCGACTCGTTCATCCACATCGCCCGAGGACAGGATCACCCCCTCGGATGAAATCTCCTTGACCGTACGGCCGTCGGGCAGACTGTTGCCCACCTCGTAGAGCACCCGGTTGATCATGGCATATTTCTTCGGGGGGCCAAGAAACAGGGCGGTGAGCTGCACCGGAATCTTCTTTTGGCCGGTGGCCGTGACCTCCTGATGCATGGCGATGAGGGAGGGTTCCACCCGATCCACCCCGCCAAAAGGTACGCGTTCGCCCTTGAGGACCGAGATGGCTGAATCCAAGGTCTTGACCACGTCCGGAGGCGGAAGCTGGATCTTTTTGGGCACCAGTTGCTTAAGCGAATCCGCGGAAAAGGTTGGGATGACCAGGCTGCGGGTCGCCACAAAGGCCCCTATACCCAGCACCACGGCCAAGTACAGGACCCAACGGAAAAGTATGAATTGCCGCACCGGATGCATCTACTCCCCCTCTTTGAGCAAGGGCCAGCGCACGTTCAAGCTGTAATAGTTACCCTCAAGCCCTAGGTCGAGCTTCTGGTCGTCCACCTTGAAGCCATTCTTCTCCAGCGTGGAGATATACGTATTGAAGAGTTGCTGCGCCTTGGTAAGCTCCATTTCCACTTCACCTTCCAATCGGATGCTCAAGTCTGCAGGCTGATAATTGAATTCAATCGCATCCACTCGCACCAGTGAAGGGCGCAACGAGGCCAGGTAGTTCCACATCTCGCCGAAGGGCGGGGACACCGCGGCCTGATTGAACTCTTTGGCCAAGTTCAAGGCCTGCGTCACATCCTGCACCGAGACTTCCGCGGCGTGAGACCGTACGTCCTGCTCCGCGATACTGTTTTGCTGCTTCAGGACCTGGATGTACGAAAGCACGCTCTGGCGTGCGCTATCCACTTGGTAGATCAGCACCCCGGCCACGATGATCAAAGCCAGGAATACGGCCCAGACGAACTTCTCCAGGCCCTCCAGCGGACGGAGGAAAAGCTCCTCCTTGGGTCCCAGGGCGTCCGGGGCTGAAGCGCGGCGAACGGCGGTGGGCAAGGCCGTCCAGAAGCGCTCCCCGTCCATGGTCACCTGGTGCACCGGCCAGGGCACGATGGGAATCTCCACGTCGGGCCGAGCCAGGTTCAAGGTGGGGGTGAGGGCCTCGACCCACTCCACCTGGGATATCTTCTGGCCGAGGTTCTTCTGCAGAGCGATGAGGTCCTGCTCCAGGGCGAAGATGCCCTCGGTGAGGGCCTGCTCGTCGTCGCCGATAAGGGTATAGCGCCGGGCCAAGCTCACCTTGCCGCCCTTGCCCGCCAGCATGAGGATGGCCCCGGGCAAATGCAAGGCCATTGCCCCGACCCCGCCGCGCAACCGCTTGAGCAGGGAGTGCATCAGGCTCACCGTGTCGAAGATGATGAAGCCCGGTCGGAAGGTCTGGTAGGACTCGGTGATGCTCACATAGTGGTCCCGGGGCATGACCTCGTAGAAGGCGCTAATCTGACCTCCTTCCAGCTTGCGCTTGGAAAAGATCTTGAGCACCCCGTCGGTGGACAGTTCGCCGATCTCCTCCAGGTTCTTGCGGGCCAGGACCTGGGCGTACTTCATCTCGGTGGAGAGGGTCAGGAGCCCAATGCCCGGGGCCTCTGCGAAGTCGACCAGATAGGTGAAATAGCGGCCCATGGCCCCCACGTCCTCCACCTGGTCGATGCGGCCTGGCGACACCCGGCGCAGCATCTTCTCGGAATCGAAAACAAACGGAGCGAAACTGGAACTGCTCTGTTTCCAGCCCCATAGCGAGGTGTAGTCGTACTCCTCGGACTCGGACTCCGGGGCCGTCTCCGCGCCCTCGGCCTCGACCATGGGCTCAGCCGCATATTCCGGTTCGGGCTCGTAAACAGGCTCAGGCTCGGCCACATACTCCGGCTCGGGTTCATACTCCGGCTCGGGTTCATACGCCGGCTCGGGTTCATACGCCGGCTCGGGTTCGTAGACCGGCTGCTCCGGCTCATACGCGGGCTCAGATTCGTAGGCCGGTTGCTCCGGCTCATACGCGGACTGGTCATCCTGACCACCGGACGCGGCGAAGGGGTCGAGGGCCGCGCCGCTGGAAGCGTACGGGTCCTCGGCTGGAACTGCTCCATCCTTTTCCAGGGGCGGACCAGCCTCCTCTGCCGCAGACTCAACCGCCTCCGGCTTGGAACTCCCGGCAGGAGCGGAAGAATCCTCCAACTCCCAGGTGATCTCTTCGATCTCCAGTTCGGAGCCGCCCTCGGCGTTCAGATCTTTCTTCTCATCGGTCATGGCTTCCGTCCGTTGTCCCAGGTTATTCCTTCCTGATCAGAAACTTTCCTTCGAAGGTCGCGTCGTACAACTCGACCTGCTTAGCCTCCCCACCTTCGCCACCGACCGTGATCGGCCTGTCCTTGCCCTGGTTCGACTCCTGGCTTTCGCCCACGACACGCACCACCCGTAACTTTTCGGGCTTGAACCAGTACCCACCCGAAGTGTCGATGGTGTTGGCGGAAAGCAGCACGAGCCGGCTGTACTCATCCCAGGAAAGGGTCTTGGACACAGCCAAGGGATGGCTGATCCAGCGGTCCGGCTCCAGACCCACAGCTTGGATCTGCTTCCAAAGGGCCGCAATCTTGGCCAGTTCGACGGCCTGGGCCTCATACTGCTTACGAATGTTCTCCAAGTCCTTCTGGACTTTCTGCAGATGTGCCAACTCGACTTTTTGGGCAGTAAAGTCATTCAGGGCATAGTACCCGTAGTACACGCCCCCTGCCAGCCCGCAACTCAAGAGTATGGCGATGATCCAGCGCATGGCCGTCCTTCCCCCTCTACCCCATGTTCCCTATCATGTCGTATATGGGCAACATCAGTCCGGCGAAAATAGCGCCGAACAACACACCCATGAAAACCAGCATCGCCGGTTCGAGTGTCTTGCCCAGGACCTCAACCATGCCATTCAACTTGTCCCGGTACAATTTGGATACGTAGGCGGTCTGCTCCTCAATCTTGCCGGTCTGCTCACCCACCGAAATCATGCGCACAGCAAAAGGGTGCATGGCCTCGGAGGTGCGCAGGGAGTCGGAAAGCGGATTGCCGTTCTTCACCGAATCCTGGACCAGGATGAGCCTGCCCTTGTACACCAGATTGGACAGCGACTCGGTGATGATCTCCAGAGTTCGCACCACGCCAACGCCGGCACCGATGAGGATGCCGAGGTACTCGCTCACCATGGCCACGGTGGAGGCGTTAACAATGGTGGAGATGATGGGCAGGTGCAGTATGACGTTGTCCATCGCATAGCGCACCCTGGTGCTCCGCTTCCTGGCAACGGAAAGGGTAACGCCGGTGATCACGACGACGAGAAGCCAAAAACCGAACTGGGTCTGGAACCACTCCGACACAGCGATAAGCACTTGCGTGGGCGCCGGCGTCTTGACGCCCATGTCAGCGAAAAGTTTAACAATCTTGGGCACGACAAAATAGAACCAGAAAAAACATGACCCGATGACCACCAAGAGGATGAAGCCCGGATACACCAGGGCGCGCTTGGTGCCGGACACGATCTCCTCGACGTGCTCCAAGTGCTCCGCGCTTTTCTTGCACATATCATCGAGCATGCCGGTCTCTTCGCCGATCCGGCACATGTACTGGATGAGTTGGTTGAAGACTTTGGGATGCCGGGCAAGCGATTCGCCAAAGGTCTGGCCGCCCTCGATGTCCGTGCGCATGAACTTGAGGGTCATGAGCAGCATGGGGTTCTTGATGTCCCCCATGATCTCGTCCATGGACGAGAGCACGGGAACACCCGCGCCCATGAGCATGGCCATGTTGTTGAAGAACTCGGCGAGCTCCATGCGGCCCACCCTGGAAAAGCCCTGGGTGGCCAGCTTGGTGAGGGCGGACATGACCCGGCCCAGGCGCGTGATGGCGATGACCACCCCGCCCTGCCGCTCCAGGTAGCGGATGGCCGGCGCGTCGTCGGTGAAGGGAAGCTCCACCACGCCCCGGTCCACCTTGCCCGAGGGCGTGAGCATTCGGAATCGGAAGATCGCCATTCGTCCTCTCCCCTGCCTTCTCCGCACGGCGCATTGCCGCGCTCCGGATACTGTCGCCGCCCACCGGGGCGGCGTTTCCAGACGTCTAGAAGCGGGTCTTGCCGAGCACCCGCTGCAACTCCTCCACAGTGGTGATGCCCATCACCGCCTTCTGCACCCCGATGTCGAACATGTTCTTGAAGCCCTTGCGCACCAGGGAGTCCTCGATCTCGGTCAGGTCCGCGCTCTTTTCCATGAGCTGCCGGATCTCCCGCTCCACCACCATGATCTCGTAGACCAGAGTCCGGCCCAGGTAGCCGGTTTGGTTGCAATCGGCGCAGCCCTTCCCGCGCTTGAGCTCCTTCACGTCCACCCCAAGATATTCCAACTCCTCGGCCGAGGGCGTGTAGGTCTCCTGGCAGTGCGGGCAGATGGTGCGCACCAGGCGCTGGCTGACCACGGCGATGAGGCTCTCGGCCAGCAGCTCCACGTCCATTTCCAGGCCCTGCAGGCGCGGGATGGCGCCCAGAGCGGTGTTGGCGTGCAGGGTGGAGAGCACCATGTGGCCGGTGGTGGCCGCGGTGAGCGCGGTCTTGGCCGTCTCGGTGTCGCGCATTTCGCCGATGAGCACCACGTCCGGGTCGTGCCGCAGGAAGTAGCGCATGGCGTTGGAGAAGTCGTAGCCCGCGGGCTCGTTGACCTGGGTCTGCCGGGCCAGGGGAACCACGTATTCGATGGGGTTCTCCACTGTGAGCACGTTCTTGCCCAAGAGGTCCAGGGAGGTCAGGCCCGCCACCAGGGTGGTGGACTTGCCCGAGCCGGTGGGGCCGGTGAGCAGCACGATGCCGAAGGGCTCGTCAAAGACCTTGCGCATGATCTCCACCGCGTCGGGCAAAAACCCCAGGGCGGCCAGGCTGAAGCTGGCCCGCTCCTGGGAGAGCAGGCGCAGGGCCACGTTCTCGCCAAAGGGAGTGACGATGGAGGAGGCGCGGATGTCGTAGCGCCGCTCCAGCAGGTTGGCGGTCCAGCGGCCGTCCTGGGGCAGGCGCTGTTCGGCGATGTCCATGCCCGCCTGGAGCTTGATGGAGGTCACGATGCGTTGCAGCTGGGGCGGCATGAAGGCCACGTTGGAGAGCACGCCGTCCACCCGGAAGGCCAAGGCGATGCCCTGGGCCATGGGGCGGATATGGATGTCCGTGGCCCGCTGCTTCACGGCCCAGAGCAGGATGTAGTTGATGAGCGTGTCCGGGCTCACCGTGCGGCTGGTGTCCGCGGCGATGATGCCCACCTCGCGCTGCATCAGTTTCTCGACCGGGTTGTCCAGGAAATAGAAGTAGTTGTAGATCGAGGCGATGACCCGGCTCTCCTCGGCCATCACGTACTTGGGCCGCATGCCCGTGGCCCGCACCAGGAACTGGGTGGTGCGGTCGTCGGGCACGTCGGCGATGGCAGCCACGATCTCGTTGTTGTCCTCGGCGTAGGGGAAGACCCTCTGGGCCAGGCAGGTGTTGCGGTTGAACCGCTTGAGCAGGGCGAGGTCCGGAGAGATGTTGTTCAGGTTGACGTACTGGATGCCGAGCTGCTGCGCCACGGAGTTGACCAGGTCGTATTCCGAGACCAGGCCGGTGCGGGTGAGCACCTGGCCGAGCTTCTCCTTGGTGACGCGCTGGACCTGCAGGGCGTAGCGGATGTGCTGGTCCCCGATGAAGCCCTTGTCCTTGAGCAGGTCGCCAATGCGAATGGGTGCGGTCATGCCCTTATCCTTGCCTCAATCCGGAGTGTTCGTTGCCCTAACCCGAAACCATAACCAGCCAGAACACGGTTTCCGGATCGGGCCACATGGTCCGCCGGAGCTTCATGTCCTTCTGGAACTCGTTGATGGCCCGCCACGTGACCGGGCCCACCATGCCGTCGTCCGCCCCCCAGTAGTAGCCCAGCTTCTTCAACATGCGTTGCATTTCCAGGATGTCAGGGCTGCGGTAGCCGTAGTAAAAGTCCTTGATGGCCAGGGGCGGCCGCCAGGCCACGATCCAGGCCGGCCCTGCGCCGACATGCTGTTTCCAGGGAAAGGACGCGTAGGCCGCCTTGCCCTCGGTGGGAAGGCGTTCAAACTCCAGAAGCTGTACTTGGGACGGCAGCGCGCGCTTGAATGCATCAAGGCTCTTCCCCTCCACTGCGGAACCGAACACGTCCAGCATGGATGCGAGCCCCACACCTTCCAGGAACTCCCGATAGGCTTTCGGGTACCCGCGCGGCTGCTCCTCCTTCTGCGCATCTTCCGTATTCGTTTCATTTTTAACAGCCTGTGTCAAGGCGTTCCCGAACTCTTTCGCGTTGCTGGAGGCCGCCTTGGCGACCTCGGCCGGTTCCTCGACAGCTGCCTTGTCCACAGCCGCAACGATGGTTTCGTTCGCCGGTTTGACCTCGGCGGCTCCCTGCACAGGAGCGGCCGGCTGCCTGGCGGCCGGCATGAACTGGTCCACGGCCAGGGACGCCAGGCTCACACGGCCCTGAGAGGTGGGCGCCAGGGGGGCCAGGGCCAAGGCAAGCAGCACCGCGGCCGCCGCGGCGCCGGCCCAGAACTGGGCGCGCCGGCGCTGGGCGCAGAGCCGGTCCGCCACTTCGACCTGGCAGGTGGCTATCTCCGCCACCGCGGCCTTGACCGCGCGCATGGACAGGTCCCGGTCGCCGTAGGCTACGGCCGCGTACAGGGCCCGCTCCATGATCAGGTTGATCATCCGGGTGTTGCCCAGGGTGGCCCGGTACACCGCCTTGGCCGGATTCTTGGCCAGGCGGAACTGGGACGAGGCGCTGGAAAGCTTGAAATTCACGTAGCGCTCGGTCTCCTCCGGGGAGAAGGGCGCCAGTTCGCGGTAGATGGTGATGCGGCTGCGCAACTGGCGCAGCTTGGGCTCGTCCAGCCGGGCCTTGAGTTCGGGCTGGCCCACCAGGAGGATCTGCACCAGCTTGCGGCCGCCGGCCTCCAGGTTGGAGAGCATGCGCAGGGCCTCCAGGGCCGGCAGGGAGAGGTTGTGGGCCTCGTCCACGATGATGGCGCAGTTCATGTTCGAGGCGTTCTGCTCCACCAGGTAGGTCTGGAGGATCTCGATGAGCTGGGCCACGTTGGCGGTCTTGGGCGGGTCCAGGGAGAAGTCCCGGGCAATGGCCAGCAGGAGCTCCTCCTTGTTGAGCATGGTGTTGAAGATCCAGGACGTGACCAGGTTCTCGTCCTCCAGCCGCTTGAGCAACTGGTAGAGGAGCGAGGTCTTGCCCACCCCGACCTCGCCGGAGAGCAGCAGAAACCCCTTGCGCGAGAGGATGCCGAAGGCCAGCTCGTCGAGAATCTGCTTGGTGGCGTCGGTATGGAAGTAGCCTTCCGTGTCCGCGGCCATGGAAAAAGGGTTCTTATCCAGGCCAAGGGACTCGAAGATGTCTTTGGTCAAGTCATCCCCCCAAGACGTATTTTTTAACAAATCAGGTTATCCCACTAGCCTAATTTTACATACGGTTCAACACCCTGATGCCTTCTTCTAGCTAGTCGAATTTGAAAAAGTCATTTCTTTCGACTCAGGCAACGGACATCCCGTGTTGGTTCCTTGAGCAGAAAGAAAGCCAAAGGACGAAAAGAGCGCCAAGATGCCTCAGGGCCCGCATCCATTTCCTGAAATTGAACGCCGCCGCG